>Ga0123354_10006300_pt1 | contig 17590 bp, 11 predicted proteins | sample TergutLab28metaG_2_FD_97872 | JGI IMG/M metagenome (GOLD analysis project Ga0123354, IMG submission 97872) | Labiotermes labralis P4 segment gut microbial communities from Petit-Saut dam, French Guiana - Lab288 P4 | ecosystem: Host-associated > Arthropoda: Insects > Digestive system > Gut ...
ACCTCACGAGGCTGAGTGGACCCCGTTCCAGACCCACTACTACTCAGAAAATCTGGTAGCGCCGGGGATCGAACCCGGGACCTCTGTATCTGTAGCCAGAAACTCTGACCACAGAGGCGGTCACCTCTATCATAATCAAACATAAATTCCATAATTTATTTATTGATTATTTTACGCGGCTGTCAAGATCTCAATCTCGAATAATAGAATTGGTAAATGATAAACGGGAATGGAATTCGAACGAAGCGATCGTGACCAATTCCAAAGTAGGCGTTCGTCTGAAAGGACTGACGAAAACCACAGAAAGCCTAAATCATGATATTTTGTGTGCCGGTCATTATTTGATTCAGCCGAAAGCTTTACCAGTTGAGCCAACTTGCTTGTTGAAACATAAACTGAATTAAACTATTGTTTATTAATGGACTGAGTCGACGCATAATAATAATCTATGACAAATGGAATCAGAGGACCAAAAGAAATGCTTGCAATAAAATTAAGTCGGTACTTTGGGCCGAATTTTGTGAACTGAAACACGGGAGCAGCATTGCATCATGCCAACAGGCCTAATTTAATAATTACATCTTAAAATCCTTGACACGAATGTCTTTATAAAACTGTGTAAATGTTTGCTAGATTCAGTTGCATTTGAAATACGCACTTTTTGTTTTCTCGAGAAAAATCACTGACATCCCACATGTGTGAATATTTCATTTAAAATACGCACGCTCTTTTCTGTTATTGACGTAAAGATATCTGTCCCAGTTATTAGAGTTGCCGGATTGCAATTGTATCATCTGTGGCATTGTGGTCTAGAGCGTCGTTTTGTACTAAGTTCATACACTTCTGTTATCAGTGTATCTCCTTGAACTTAAAATTGTGTTGATTTAGCCCTGTGAATTTTTGTTAACCGAAGAAATACCGTGCAACATTTGATTTGAAGAAAGATACATTGTGTTTACAGATATAGTAATAATATCATTTTAACTTAATACCATGAAATCATACAGCCTTAGGGCCATGCCAAAGATTCAGCAGTGCCTTAAACATGTTCTTGCAACTTCGGAACCAAACAGCACATATGACGCTGTGATTATAGGCGGAGGTATGAATGTATATTTTACGGCTGGGGATTATATATTTTATGAATTTTCCTGTGTCGCTTTATTTACTGAAGCTTTTCGGAAAATGTTGAATGTATACGGGCATGGAGTGGTCAATGTAAAAGACAGCTTACAAAGTCGAATTTGCGGGCAGACACATTTTACCTATAATTGTCAACTATGATGCTTTGTTTAGCTAAGTTGGCGTGGCACTTCTGATTTCACTGTTAGGAAGAAAAGGACCAAGGCGCTGTATGTAATTTATGGGTGGGATCGGGGCTTGTATTGGGTAGAGGAGCAGCTATGCAGCCTCTCATTTCCTGAACGTCATATTCTGGTAACAAATTGCCATCCCCGCAAAACATTCAAAGGGGACATTGTTGTTTATATACTTGCATTCTACAAGGTTACATTTTCAACTGTAAGGGCGTGTACCAACATTCCCAGAATGTCGAACGATCGGCTTGTAATTGTAGTTTATTTATGAAAAACTGTATAGTTGGAAGTAAAATTTTATACTTTTCAACCTGTAATTTCACTGTTATATGTTCGATAAATTTGTAGTGAGACTCCACATTATGAAGTTTAATGGAAATAGTGTAGGAGTTCTGAGTTGTTACATGGCGAAGCCTATCGGTGCATATTTATCTGCCTCTATATCCGCAAGTACTAATTACAGAACCGCGGAATGAATTTTTACGAAATTTTTAAATTTTGAGTTTTACTAAAAATTTGTCAACACATGTCAAATTTGCTTAAAGTAGGTCAATAATTACGGACATTTTACATGCAAATTTACGTGTCTCGCTCATTTTAAGCGGAGAGCAGGAGCGGATCCAGATTTGCGGGGCCTGATGTTTATACAATTTTTGGGGCTCTCTTGAAGAAAAATAATACAAAATTAGGTGCGAAAGTGGATATTTGTTTATAACGAGGGAAGAAATAAAAAAAATTTACAAATTTAAAAAGTTGACAAATACCATAAACATAAAATTCAAGAAAAAAAATTTATATGAATTAACTGCTTGACAAATTTCTATAATACTTAACCGACTGTGGTAAAAATATCTTGCTTTCGCAAATTTCATAAAAAGTATGCCCATGTAAACACATTGCTAAGACCATTCCCAGGGCCTTGGAAGGGGCCCTGAAGCATAAGCTTCATTAGCTTCACGGTAAATATGCCCCTGGCGGAGAGAAATACGTCGAAAAGAAATTATAGAGGGAAACGAAGTACGCATTTTGTACATCGCCCACTTTTCCCGAATGGGCGCCATCTTACATTTTTCGAGATAATTAACGAGTGTCTGTGTCTGCTTAAATGTGTGTGTCCTCCATTTCAAATTACGAATCAGTGTCTGTGTCTGCTTAAATGTGTGTGTCCTCCATTTCAAATTACGAATCAGTTATAAGATTCTCACACTCACATCTGAACGCCAGCATTTCTAATTTACTACAATCAGGGACAAAAAACATGGCGGTTACACGAAAGTGTGAGGCGGAAGCCTTGCTAGCGCTGCACCCTTTTAGACCTCTAAACGATACGCAGTAACAGGCTATGAAAAAATGTTCGGTATTATTAAGGTAACAGTTCTGTTGGATGTAAAATAACTGGATGGTGGATGTGCTAGTTCTTTAGGTTGCGGCTGTATGCTGATTACTAATGAGAAACTGGAGCTAGGCTTGTGAAATTCGGTATGAAAGAGATAACAAACGAATTTATAAATGAAATGTGGATCATAAAAGTATGAAGAATGATATGGGTCAGATATGCAGCAGGCACAGAAGAGAAAAATATATCGAAAATTTTACTCTGACAACCTGACAGGAACAGAACACTAGTAACACCTAGGAACATATCTGAAACATCTGTGTTATGAGAATTTGGACTGGATTCACCTGGCTCACAATAGGCTACAGTGAACACAGTAATGAACTTTTGGGTCCCTTAAAAGGCATAGAATTTCTTGATTAGCTGTGGGACAAAGACAGTTTGAAAATCTCTGCCGCATGAGATTATTTATACCCTGGCTAGTGTGGTCTCTTGAGTGTAAATAGTCGCTATTCTAAATAAGAACATACATAGAAATAACAATTTACAGTATATCGCATTTAACCCTAGAATTCTAATGTGTTACCAATAAGGAGAAGCAATTATTTTCTCATATTCACCTCCCTTAATCACAAACACATGGGTTTGTTATGCAGGTCACAATGGACTGATTGCAGCAGCATACTTGCAGAAATCTGGAATGCAGACATGTATCTTAGAAAAGAGGCATGTAGTTGGTGGTGCTACCGTTACCGAGGAGATAGTGCCAGGTTTCAAGTTCTCACGAGCTTCATATCTGCTCAGTCTCTTACGACCACATATTATCTTGGATTTGGAACTTCAGGTGCACATGCATGTTTCTCAAAACTCTGTACTGATGGTCAGTTTTAACTCCAGTATGGCTAAAATACCCTGTGGGTAGCAATGTCATTCAATAAAACAGAAACCACATTGCAACAAAAATAGCTTAGAGTACTTATACAATGGAAACATAACAGTTCTACAGTTGATAATAGTGTTAGCTATTAAAAATCACCAACATCGACTTTAAGTCTCTAAACATTAAATAAATTACTTGTTTGGATAAAAATTAATTTTAATTTTCGGATATAGGAACAATATCAGTTGAGGTTGTGACATGTTAATTCACTGATGTACTTTACCTTATTTTAGAAACATGGTTTAAGGACATACTCACGGAATCCTAGCTCATACACGCCACTAAGAGAATCAGCCTGGCAGCAGAATGGGCCAAGATCTCTTACACTGGGATTAGATGCACTCAGTAACAAAAGACAAATAGCCATGTTTTCACAAAAGGATGCCCAGGTACTGGAAATTTTTGTAATACAACAGTATAGTGTTTCTTTTAATTGAATAAAGTAATAGAGTAAGGCTCAGATATATCTCAGAAATTGTTCTTCTGTTCACCCAGAACTTATGAATTTGGATTAAAAATACATTGAAATTCTGATATAATTTGTACTTAAATATGGAAATTAGATTTAAAAAAATGAACTGAAGAAATAATCACTTCAGTAATCTATTTGACAACATACATACTGTGAAAAATTTTAAACCAGTGAGGATTAATGGAGACTACAGTCTATTTTGAACAAGTATCTAGTGTGACCTAACACAACTGCATGCATCTGCTTGTGCTATGACTGTCATTTCATAATTGTTATTCATCAGTGAAATGTCTTTCAAGAGAACATGCATATAGCACACCTGTTCCTTGTATGCTATAAGCCTTGTTTCTTCTCTGACCTTTAAGAACATGGCTTGTATGATGTACTGTACAAAAGCAGCCCCTTCTGTTATTTCAGCTTACAAAATGAAGTCACCACAATAACTCAACTGGTTGTCAAACAGTTTTCCTTAACTATGTAATGTTCAGTAATTGTTACATTTTGGGAATGCTTACTTAAAATGACAATTTAAAACAAGTTGAAGTACTTCAAAAACAAGAGTTGTAATGCCTCAAAATGAAGAAGCTAGTAAACCAGAACAAACAGAGAAGAAAATGTAAAAAATAACAGATAATAATGGGAATTTTATGTTCTCACAGTGGAGTTGATGAAGATTCAAGTCTTGTGGGATGTGATGTAATTTTTTACTACTTTAACATGGGACATGGAGGTAGCAAATTCCTTTAAAAAGACAGAAGCTAATTAACAATTGACATAGTGTCATATCCAGAAGACTTTACTCTTCAAATCAGTAGAGTTAAAAAAACAGATGGACCATTAAAGATAACATCCAATTTAATTTCAAATGCTAGGGCAATTGGTTTAGACCCCTACACAAGCACAACACTTTGGGTGTTTCAAGTGAAGATGTGTAGATCCCTATCATTATCTTATGGCACTGCACAAAGCACTGATTTCAATCACCCTATATGGACTTGTTAATAGGGTTACTAAAAGGAGTGCTGGTTACATGCAGTAATACAGTGCAGATAATTACTTTCCACTACTAATGCAACAACAAAAAAATGGTTGTTTACAGAATATTCCAGTTGCAATACTGTACTGTTTCAGATAGCAAACCGCTGAGTTATTTGTATTCAAGGACATGAAACAGCATACATGTACAGAAGTGCTTATCAGGAGAGGCACAAATGGAATAAAATTATGGACTGAGGCAATAACACAAACCCATGTTGTTATAAACAGAGTCAACTCTGCTGCAGGCATATTTTCTCCATCTGCCAGTGCTCTCCCCACTCCTTTCCTACTCCATGCTGTAAGCAAGTTGCCCATACACACAAACACAAACAGGTGCCATAAGATTGTGATTGGATGCTTAGCAGTTCTACTGTTATCATACAGGAAAGTTTGCCTTTAAGCTGCAATTTTTATCTGACCCAAGAACATGAGATTCAAATTATTAATGTCAACTATCAAAATTTTAATTTGTTTTTGTACATTTAATCATTAACAGTTAAAAACTGTCAGGGAAGGAAAGCAATGAAAATTCATTGAACATACCTGTTTTTCCAGGCTTACGGACTGTATGAAGAGAAAATTAGGAAATTAGTAGTAGCTGTTGAACCGCTACTTGATTTATCTGTGGCTGATACAGTGGAATTTCTTAGGAAGAAATCAGTTTTGGTGAAGATGGCAGCTCTCTTCAACAATCAGCACCTGAAGGATGCAGGTTTGAAAATCAGGACCTAACAAATGTGATATAATGTTTATACAAGTGCTGTGAATCAGCAGGTGACTAGTGATGAAACCACCAACACTATGAAGACATTAGAAGTAAATAACTTTGATCAATTCATTCATCATTTCCTTCACCTATAGTGAAGACACATTCATTAATGGGAACTTAATGACAGTTTGTGCAAAACAGCTTTGACTATATCTGCCAAAAAAAAAAGGCGTTTATGATGGAACTGACAAATATATTGGGCACTTCCCATGATCCTGTTTTAAATAAATACATTTTTTTATAGTTATAGAAATTAAGGTACTTCTGCTTTTTGGCTAAAAGCCATTTCTATGATCAAGATTAGTTTAAAAAGTGTTTTTTTTCTGGGCAACAGGGGATAAATGTAGTTGTGTTGACTCTATTGTTTGATGGAAGAATCTTCAGATGTCAGTTTTCAAACCCAACATTTTATACACTGTGCAGTGAATATTTACCCTTCTCAGTATAAGCAAGTACAGGCAGCATTTCCTGCTGGCCATATTTTAAAACTTACTTTTACAATAAAAATGTGGAAATGTTTGGATGAATCACATATTTCTTAATAACACATGTACATCACTCACAAAACAGCAATTGGACATTAACCCACACAATTCGTTAAACTGAGATTCCTACTTGACTAGATGACTGGTTTACAAACACACCTTCTGTCGAAGTGGTATGTCTACATAAAAAATTGTTTCTGCTTAAATTTTCATAAAAACATAACATGCTCCAGTGTTGGTCTGTTGATGTGTCAAGTTTTTTCTGTCTCCTGTGAAACTGCTTATATGGTAAAGACACGTCGCTGTTTCATGAATGGTATGGCAATAAAAAAATACTTCAGACAGCTTCTGTTACTGTACTGAGGGTAGCAAAAGTTTTTGAAACATTGTTTTGTATAATGAAAACAAGATAATGGAAAGTGTCCACTATACATGTCACTTTAATAACACACCTTCATCACACCTTTAGGCATTGCGTCCATGTTCTACCTCAAAAGCCAAAACAATGTTTGTATGTTACAACATGATGACATCAACTAACTACATGGAGCACAGTGCTTCCTCAGAAGCTAGCAGCTAGTCAAGAAATTCCCCGAATTTTATGGAACCTGATCATTCATTACTGCATTCACAAATGCCCACCACCTGTCCCTATCCTGAGCACACGATGACATGTGTTGGTGAAAAAAATGGAATATTTTGATTATTAGCTTGGACTGGCAGTGATAGAGCAGCAACTCCAGATCTTGGAAAGGAATGTCCATAGACGCATACAAACATGCACTTCCACTTGCATGTGTGTGCGTGTACAGACAGAGCTGATTATCTCCATGGAACAGAATGACTCTTTAGAAGCTAACAGTTGTTCAGCTACTCAAGAAATGTCCTGCAGTTTATGGAACTCAAAAAGTTCATTATAGTGTTAATACAAGCCTGCTGCTTGTTCCTATCCAAAGTCAGTTCACATACTCCTGCTCTACTTCCTTAAGATCCATCTTAATATTATCCTCCCATCTATGTCCAGGTCTTCCAAATTGTCTCTTTCATTCAGGATTTTCTATCAAAACCTGTACACCTTTACTTCCTCTCCCATGTATGATGCTGCATGCCCTGCCTATATTATCCTTCTCAATTTGATTATCCTAATATTTCACCAGGAATACAAATTACAAAGCTTCTCATCAGTGCTCTGTTCTGAAATGTCCATATCTGCTTCTGACAATGGTATGTGGTCACAGTCAATAGACATTGTCCAAAATTTCCATCAAGACTATGATTCATAGCATGCATACTTTCCTGATTTTGAGAAATCAAGTTTCAACCCCCCACAAAACAGCAAGAAAAATTGTTTTATTTTTGATAATTTTTGGATTTTTTAAACACACACAGGCATATGTGTAAATAGAATTTTCTAAACATTAATTAATTAAGAACTTGGTGGTATTGAGAAGGCTGTAACTTTGCAATCATGTTTTTATTATTACTGGCCTCTAAGCTTGTGTCATCAGGAATCTTCAAATGTACTCTTCTGATATATTTTAATTCACATTCACAAGTTCTGCACATTCGTCATTCAAACTGCAGTTGTTTATTCATTCTGTTGGTTCTTTACAGCCTTGTCTGTGTTCTCACTTGGTGCTGATATTCCAGCTCTCTATGAATTCCTAACAGCTCCAGCCAGTAGCATTTTGAATCACTGGTTCGAATCAGAGCCACTCAAGAGCACCTTGGCAACAGATGCAGTGATAGGCACCATGAGTGGACCAGACACACCTGGCAGTGGGTGAGTAGATTCAAATGTTTATCTTAAAGCAGACTGACCAAAGTCTCCCACATATTTCTGGACTAGGCATGTCTGATACTTTAACTTCTTGCACAAGTCCAAATCATGCTGTTAAATACATGTGTTTTGATGCCTACTGTAGAGTATGCATTGACAAGGCTCTCACAGCAGTGCTGATGAAAACTGAAGTCTTATGGGATATGACACCATCTTCATTGGTAAAATTATAAATGACATTTTGGAAGAGCTTGCTGGTTCCATCTTTCGGTTGTTAGCAGTCCACAACTGCTGTTGCTAACTACTTACCAATGGACATGGCACCATATCTAAGGGAAACTTCTATCTCTATGTCTGACTTCAACAGTGTCATAAAATAAACCATAAATTAAGTGAATATTATGTTACAGACTAACTCCAAGGAACAGTGTCATTCTGGAGAAGCTAATATTCCTCAGACACTTAACAAATTCTCTGTTTTATGGAACCTGAGGATTATTTACTATGTTCACCACAGCCTGCCACTTGTCCCTGTCCTGAGACAGATGAATCCAGTTATGCCATTTTTAAGATCCATTTTAATATTACCCTCCCATCTATGCCTGGATCTTCCATGCAGTAGCTCTCCTTCAGGTTTCCCCACCAGTATCCTTTGTATGTTTCTCTTCTCACCAGGTCATGCCATGTGCCCTGCCTAACTCAGCCTCCTTGATTTGATTGATTTCTTGACTATCTATGATTAAGTCAGTTTTTTTAAAAGTACCTCACCTGCTCATGTTCAGTTTATGATAGTCTACAGGAACATACATACAGTACTTGCATATGATCCAATTTATAATAACACTGTGTTTTTCGGGTTTTGGCTGTTTGGTGTCCTAAGTGGAAACTTATCAATCATTACTAGATCCTTGTACACTGTATGTATTTAAAAATGCTGTTTTCAATGACAAGTCAAACAGAAGATTCTTTGGCACAACTGTTCTTGACAAGTTAGACAGCTGTTACTCAAATAAGAGCAATACTACCAATCTACAGGATTAAATATTTAAAAATTTAAAACTGAAATCAATTTAAAAAAAATCTTTGAATGTTAACACCAAAGGTGAAGCCTGACAGTTCCTCCTTGCACATTTCAGAAAGCAAGTGACTCAACTTCAGAACATATATGCCATGCTCAAGTGAAAGTTTTTTTTGGAGGGGGTGGTGATTGGTTGGTGGTGGTGGTATCCATCTGTGTGCTACATGATCTAAATTAGCACACTCATGCCACTGTATACGTATACCTCAAATATGTTTCATTTCATAAGCCTGTCCATTCAGATGACACCTTCTACTGTAAAATTCAAAACAATGAAACTTATGTTTACTTTCCTCATAGTCTAATTAAAAATCTCATTTGTTTTCAGGGCAGAGGTGTGACAATTTTCAAATCAGACATCACAAAATGAGAGGAATAAGTTGTGATGTGTGCCACAATAAATGCACTAGTTACTCCACCCACAGGATCTGTTGGCAGCAGACAAATTGCTCCACCCTGTGTATAATTATGCACTAACACACAATGAATTTCCTCTGATATGAACATGACACATTTTTCTAGACTAGAATTGAAACCAACATGATTACAACTTAATTGCTTTTTAATGGGGCCCATGAATGACAGGTCCTGCTCTGAGAATCACTCTTATTTTTAGATATGTATTACTGCATCACATGATGGGAGAAAGTGGCTGGGCATATCCAGAGGGGGGTATGGGTGCTGTCTCACAAGCAGCAGCATCAGTGGCAGCATCATATGGAGCACATGTATTCACAAATATGGTCAGTTCACTACCTTGTTAGTAAGACATATAAACCTTACTCTTATATTTGTTGTATTATGAACACCTACTACTAGGTACTACCACATAATAAGTGTGGAAGTGTTAATAAACAGCATAACTTTAACACACTGCTGACCCAATCAGATGGGCCATAACTTCAAATGTTACCACCTCATTTCACAAAACAGTTACTTTACATATTATTTAATGTTGAGAAGAATAATTTTGGAACTGGTAGGAACACACAAAAGGAACAATGTATTACACTGCACAATCTACTGAAGCATCAAGACAGAAGCAGACTCTTTCAACTGATGTTAATACAAAACAGAAAGAAAAGAACAAGTCATAAAATGCCCACAGTGCAAAACCCTTCTGGCATGTTCACCTGGTTGTCATCTCTACAATTCCTCGTCCCTTGTACTTATTCTAATAAATTTGTAGCTATTATATTATAAATCCCACATAAATATACATTCAAGAGCTGACAGACGTGACTCTTCGTCCTATTCCCTATGCTGCGGGCAACTGTAAACAGATCACCCTTCTCATCCTGTACTAAGTTACTTCCAATGTGATAAACTTTACATTGTTGTAGGGCTCTGTACAAGTATCAAATATACTTGTTTCTAATGCTTCTTCATGTGTAATCTCCTTTTATTCCCACAACGTTTGTTTGTATCTTATTGTCCAGTGGTCAGCTTACATCCATTAATTTGGCTCTGATCCTGTACCTGCTGCAATGTACCTTATTTCTTTGGATCAAAAAATTTTGAATATCCTTCATAAAAACATGGTCTAAGTTCAGAATAATGTCACTTTTTTAAGCTGAGATTTGGTATTTTCTACATTTTCCCCTGCCCTATCAGTGTCCCCAGCATCAAACAGGTTCTCAAAAGCCTAAATCTGTTAGATTTGAACCTGAAATTGTTCTCAAACTTCAACATTGTTTGAAATGTGAAGATTCAAATTTATGATTATCAAACTCCTATATTTCTCACTTACATACTGGACAGTCTGCCCCTAATTTTTGCAACCAACAGACAGTGATCAGTATCACAGTCAGGTCATCTAAGATTGAACATCAAGTACACTTGAATGTCACCTCCCATCAATCAAGATATAATCAAGCTGATTAGGAAACTGTCTATCAGAAGAGGTCCAAGCATTTTCATGAATGTGAGATTTCAGGTTCCCACAGTGCTGCTGATGTAGATTTGTCTTCTGGTGGGATGGCATGCAGTGATAACTGATACTGATGTTTCAGAGGCACTATACTCCTTTGAGATGGCAGGAACTATTTACCAGTTGGCATGACATAACACTCCGTGAAACGTGAATTTTGGATTTATGAATGTTTCACTGTGGGAACACATGTACTTGACAATTACAGATTTTTGAAGTGGCAAATTTACTACTCATTTAGTTATATTTTCAGCCTCCTTCTTTCAATTAAGATCTACTTACATGTGTAAGAAAATCTGAGTATAAAACCAGCCATACTACACAACCTTAAAAAATACTGATAAAGATTCAAATCTTCTGGCACATGATACCATGTCAACTGCCGAAGAGTAAGTAACATTCCAAGTAATACAAGAGGCATGCATTCTTACTACCTACAACCTGTAGATGGAGCCAGTATGTTCATCCAAACTCATCAATATGGCATTATCATTACCATTTTGCAGTCTGTCTTTCGACGGGTCAATACCTTCTTCAAAGGCGGATTCTCCGCAGGGTGTGAACTAGTGCCTTGTCTTTCAGTTTCCAGTACTCTCTTGTTTCCTTAAGGTTACCCAGTATCTGCTCATGTCTTCTTCCTTTCGGAACGTGTTTAGAATGCAGTTCCTATGTAAGATGTGACCAATCCAGCTAGCCTCCTTCTTTTTATTGTATGCAGGATATTCCTTTCTTCCTTTACTGTATGTAATACTTCTTCATTTATCACATGATTGGTCCAAATAATCTTCTCCATCCGTCTCCAGCACCACATTTCAAAACGTTCTGGGTATTCCTGATCCACTCTCTGAAGTGTCCAAGTTTCAGCACCATATGAAGCTATGCTCCAAATGTAGCATTTTACTAATTTCTTCCTTAAATTTAAGTCCAATTTACAGGTGAAAAGAGTCTTCTTCTTGTTGAATGCTGCTTTTGCCATGGCAATCCCAGATTTAATTTAACACATACATCTTGCATCATTTGTTGTCTTGCTACCCCAGCAGTTTAAATATTCCACGTAGCATTACATCACAGAAGATTTGAACCTTACACTTCAACAATGCTGTAATAATATCATGTAAGTAACATCTGTGTGGAATCTCCCTGGCAGGTCTGAAGATGTCTATTGTTGTGTGTCCCATCAGCACAGCCAAAAATAGACCAGAACATTGAAGTCAACATGGTAACATCACAAAAAAAAGCCAAAAATGCATTGTGAGTTGGAACATGTTATCAGACTACTGGCTCCTAATACTAGTTAATAACTTTAATTAATGCAGGATGTATCCAGCATCTGTCTAAATGGAGATGGGCATGCCATTGGTGTGGTGACATCTGAAGGCCGTGAGATCAAAGCTAATATAGTCCTGTCCAATGCTACACCATATGTAACTTTCAAGAAGCTGATTCCTAAGGAAGCTCTGCCAGAAAAGTTCCTGGATGCTATCGACAATATCAATTACACATCACCAGTAACAAAAATCAATGGTATCATGACCTTACTGTAAGGAATTAAGTAATTACAGGAAAATCACAATGCTTTCTGACATTCAGTGATGCATGTTTGTGAACATGTAATGGACTAAGTTGACTAATGTTACAGAACTCTGAGCTGCTGTACTGTTTGTGCTTCACAATTTGGCCCACAGGTAACATAAAACAAATTGCTCGCACTATGTGTTTTCAGAAATATAATGCCAAAGGTAAAAATTTTGAATTCTAAACAAACACCTACATGTTATACCAAGTTTGCATTGTGGTAGGACTTACAAATTTTCTCTTGTTATTTCATATGACTACTAGTAAATTCCATGGGCCAGGTAGCTCAGTCGGTATAGCGACTAACTACAGGCTGGACGGTCCGGGATTGCATCCCAGTGGGGATGAGATTTTCTGCCCATCCAGACTGGCCCTGGGGCCCACCCAGCCTCCTGTACAATGGGTACCGGGTCTTTCCCGGGTGTAAAGTGCGGCCGGAGCGTGCTGCTGACCACTCACCCCCTTCTAGTGCTGCAGTCATGGAAGAGTAGAGCTATACCTCTACCCACCCTCTGGGCCACACTGGGCCTGTAACAGGAAACCTTTACCTTTACTAGTAAATTCCACAGATTGAACTTCCAGTTTTCTGGTTACAAAAATGAAACCTCTTGGAAAAAATATGCAGCTCTGTTCAAAATACAGGGTGGCGCAGAGCTGACTGACACTTTGTGACAAAGAATATTTTACATAACAAAAAAAAGATGAAATGAAATACACCATAAAACATGCTGGAGAAACTCATTTAATGTTTGTACTAATTAAGAATGTGCATTTAGTTGATACCAAATGGGTTTGCTGCTACACAAGTTTTATTTAGAAAGCAAGCAATTTACTACGTATTTACTACTTTTGATAAATAAAATCTTGAAGGTGGCCTCCTTCAATTGCAATGCATTGTCTTAAATGATTCACAAAATTATTAAAAACTCAATGCATCAGCTCTTGATTCATGGTTGCAGTTTCATCCTGAATAGCACGTTCCAGCTCGTGTTGTGCGTGTGGAATTCCTATGTATACATTTTTTCCAAGTTTCCCCACAGGAAGTAAGCCAGGACTGTGAAGCTCGGTGACTGTTCAGGCCATGCGATACCTGATACATGAAGATGCTTCTTTGTCACTCATTAACAGGCTACACACTATACCGATCCATTATTACTGAACAGGTTCTGAAATGGTATTACATAATCTCCTCCTCTGTGTGCAGACTCTGCCCCCTCCCACTTGCAGTGCTTTCAGAAATGTGTTTGTCAGCTTCCTGCCACCCTGTCTTATCATCACAGGATCATTATAATTTTAAACAGAAGATAATATTTACCACAAAACTGGATTAGAATCCTGCAAGTTACAAAGCCCAATATTTCTAATAACCAATCTATGAAGAACCTTTACAGGCTGAATTATTATAAATGTGATATTTTCGTCAGCCAGATTATTTACTAGTGGTTAAATCTAAAGGATTACAGATTTAATCACTGCTACAGTAAAGTCAATAAATATAAACTCATTACATTGACAACCAATAATGTAAACCTGGAGTTATATTAAACTCTCAAAGCATCATGCATAACAAATACATGTCAAGATCAAATACAGTCTGTAGCGTAATTGTGACATTCCCAATACGTCACGCACTCGCAGAACAATTAATGATTGTCTAAACCAGGTTTGTACTGTAATGACTATGCTTCTTAATCATAAGAAACTTCACAGTTGCAGTGGATAAATTGCCCAACTTTCTGGCTGATCCATGTAAGAAAGCAAATAAGCCAATGCCACTCCACCAATGCACAATTCATATGAACTGTGAGAATACAGAACTCATCACCCAAGCATACAAATGTGCTCTGGATGGCTACATCTCAGACAGGTGAGACACGTCATTGTCCATGCTGCAGTCATTATTTGTTACTTATATGTTATAAAATACAGATTTGGCTCAGATCTATCATTCTGAAAATAGTGGTGGAGAGATAAAATTGACAATTTATTCTGGAAGAACACCATATGAATGAAAGTAAAACAAATGCAGTTACCCTATGTCCTCATTCAGCATGGAGTTATGTTCCTGCAAATCTCATTGTGGGGCAAAAATAACATAAAACAGAGCATTTTTTTCCATTATATAACTCCATAGAGAAGAGGGTTCTTGAGAAACTAAATAGTTCTTTGCCTAGTCAAGGAATTCCCAACATTTTATGGCACCTGAAGGTGCATGCCACAATCACCCGCTACCGGCTACCAGGGACTATTTATTCACTATGCCCAGTTACTCCCCATATCAAGAGGTCATCTCCTCCACAATCTGAGAACCCACAATACCATGCTGTCAGGGAACAAATTAACATGCTTTTTTCCACATAAAAAAGAAATGTGCTTGAGAAAACAATGTTAATCTGAGTCTGGGTAATGTTGATTGAATCTTTGTTCACTCATATCTGTTACTGTTAGTGAAATATTGTATGGGGTAAGGTTAAATGAGGGCTGCTTACACTTTTAAAAATCATCTGAAAAATCTTACCTCTGTGTTTTCACATGTAAATTATGGTGTCTCATTCTTCAGCCATTATAATAATCTTGTTGTTCTAAATTTCAGAGAATGTTTCCGAAAGAAGTTAACAATGGGTGAAAGTGAGTGGAATTCTTAATAAAATTTACCAGTTAATATTACATAATGATACACTTGGAGTCATTTGTACAAGCTGCTTAGTACTGTTAGAATAATGCAATCTAGGAGGCTACAATGGGCTGGTTATGCGACAGTGGGGAAACCTTTGTGTCTAGTGATGACTATAGTGCTAGTGAGGCTGGATCTTTAGATTCTATATCACAGTGTTACACACTCGTAAAAAGGTAAAATGGTAAAGTGATCCCATTACAGGCCCGGTGTGCCCCAGACGGTGGGTAGATGTATAAGCTCTACTCTTCCATGACCACGGCACTAGAAGGGGGTAAGTGGTCAGCAGCACGCCCCGGCCGAACTTTACCCCTGGGAAAGACCCGGTACCCATTTTACAGGAGGCTGGGTGGGCTCCAAGGCCAGTCTGGATGGGCAGAAAATCTCGTCCCCACTGGGATTCGATCCCAGAATGTCCAGCCTGTAGTTAGTCGCTATACCGACTGAGCTACCCAGCCCACACAATTACTCATTACTTACTTACTCCATGGTGCAGAGTCCTTCTTAAGAAGCTAACTGGTTTGCAGCTATTCAAGAAATTCCCCGCATTTCACGGAACCCGAAGGTTCATTACCGCACTCACAAGCGTCCGCCACCTATCTCTATCCTGGGCCTGCCCAATCCAGTCCATATCCCCACATCCTACCTCCTGGAGATCCATCCTAACAATTACTCATACAGTTAAAAAATAAAAAGGGTTCTATAATGCTCTTATCTATGATGGCAATTCACATGGAGAAGCTATGTGTTTCTTGAACCCATGGTCAACTAGAACTGAAAGATGTACATACTTTATGACAAGTGAATAATAAATGCAGAAAATAACTCTTTCAGGCTGACATAATAAAACAAATTCATGTAACACTTATTTGTATCAGGCCATTTACTTATATCAAGCTTCAAAATCAATTGCATGGCTGATACAGGAATTCAAAAGGGTAGGTGTCTGTCAACTCAACCACACATACATAAACAATTTCCACTTTTATGTATTCTATAACCACAGTACACATACACAGTGTTGGTGTAACACACAAACAAATTTTGGAGCCTGCCTATTTGTAGTCCTGAACTGACAATGCAGACAGGGTACACAAATAGAATATCTGACATAAAATCTGCAATACAACCAGCCTTCTCAGGATGCCATGTTGCCACACATATTGTAATAGTCTTAAAATGGACCACTACACAATTACTACAAACCATCATTGTATTATCAGGGATTTGGAAATCCAGTTTAAAATGTGGCCCATTATTACTGATGACAGCTACATATAACTTTCTCATAAGTAATAATTTTGCAGGCCTATGATTGAAATGGTGATTCCTTCGAGTGTGGACCCTACAGTGGCACCTCCTGGGCACCACGTCTGCCTTCTCTTGACTCAGTACACACCATACCATTTGAGCAATGGTGCAACTTGGGATGATGGAACAAAGGAACAGTATGCTAAGCAGGTCTGTGAGAGCAAATCATGAAAACCACAAGTTAATCTATCACATAACAGTTCTCAAGCATGGATACTATGGCCCCAAAAGTAGACAGATTTAACATGCCCAACACCATACAGCAAAATATACTGAAGGAAAATGGCACTAGAACAAGTTTTTCTCCAATTACTTTAGTTTTCCCCTGTCAGTATCACTCCACCAATGGTTAAACTCATCACATCTTCAAACCTACTGTTAAGAGGACAAACTGGTGAAGCCTGGAGACCTAACAACAGTGATGCTGTTTCAAAAATTGGGTATCATCAAGAAAAAGTACTACATGTAGTCTTCAAAGGGTTAAAACATAATGTAAATTAACTTGTATGATAATGGCAATATACCTTAAATTTAAAGGGTACAGTCAGGTGATAATACGTTATAAAATTTCACCCCAGGCTTAGAATATCCTCTGTCTCTGAACACTCTAAATAAATTCTTATAATAAAACTAACTAGATGCACTAATTTCTCAAATTTATTTTTGGAATAAAACTCTACATGTTTTGGATAGTTCCTCTGTCCATCATCAGGAGTTTTTCACTGTACACACAGCAATGGTATATATCAGAAAGGTTTGCTGGCAGCAAACCTGTATGACATATACCATTGCTGTGTGTACAGTGAAAAACTCCTGATGATGGACAGAGGAACTGTCTGAAACATGTAGAGTTTTATTCCAAAAATAAATTTGAGAAATTAGTGCA
>Ga0123354_10006301_pt1 | contig 17590 bp, 16 predicted proteins | sample TergutLab28metaG_2_FD_97872 | JGI IMG/M metagenome (GOLD analysis project Ga0123354, IMG submission 97872) | Labiotermes labralis P4 segment gut microbial communities from Petit-Saut dam, French Guiana - Lab288 P4 | ecosystem: Host-associated > Arthropoda: Insects > Digestive system > Gut ...
CCCGTGAGCCCTCTGCTTCTGTATAAAGCAGGCGGAAACGTTCCGAAACGCGCTACCGGCCGTTCTTCCGAAGCGCAGAAGAAAAGGCTGAGCATATGAGGATAATAGCAAAAGTGAACATCTGGGGAATGACCGCAGGAGCGGCATATTGGGATGAGAGAGTAAGATGTGCCAGATTCCAATATGATCCAACGTTTGCCGAGAAAGGTATCGAGATCGCCCCCGTGATGATGCCTTTATCCGACAGCATATATTCTTTCGAGGACCTCGGCCGTTATGCCTTCAAAGGACTCCCCGGGATGTTGGCAGATTCCATTCCGGATGATTACGGGAATACGCTTATTGACATGTGGGTCCGCCGGAATGGGATCGACCCGAACAGCTTCACTCCGCTGGACAGGCTGTGTTATGTTGGTAAGAGGGGTATGGGCGCCCTTGAATTTGAGCCTGCTATTAAGCACAATTTCAAAACCGAAAGGGTCGATGTTGACCTTCTTTCATCTTTTGCGGCAGAGGCCGTCAGAGAGAAAGAAGGAGTACGCGCAGACATGTCCGAAGAAGGGATGAATGAACTGATCTCAACCGGGACCTCCGCGGGAGGAGCGAGGGCGAAAGCAGTGGTCGCACTCAATGAATCAACGGGAGAGATATTATCGGGGCAGCTCCCCCATTCCGAAAGGTACACCGATTGGATCATCAAGTTCGATCTGGACGGTGCTCACAAACGCGGCTTTTGCAGAGTAGAGCACGCTTATTACAAAATGGCCTCTGACTGCGGCATAACAATGAGCGAATGACGCCTTCTTGAAACAAACAATGGCATACATTTCATGACAAAACGTTTCGACCGTATTGGCGGGGAGAAGGTCCACACTCAGACGCTTAACGCCATGGCCCACTATGATTTTACCGTCCCCGCCGCACATTCCTATGAGCAGTTATTCTCGGTGATGAGAAGGATGAGGCTGCCTGCTGCCGATGCGGATGAGATGTTCCGAAGGGCCGCTTTCAATGTGATCATGAGAAACAACGACGACCACACCAAGAACATATCCTTCATGCTTCGCAAAGGGGGAGAATGGAGGCTCGCTCCCGCTTATGACATGACCTATGCGTACAAACCGGGGAACATATGGATACAGGCCCATCAACTGACGATAAACGGCAGAACCGACAACATCACAAAGGATGACCTGTTGGCCCTTGCGCATAACGCCAACATCAAAGGCGCAGAGGACAAGATAGAGAAGGTCATGGCAGTTTCAGACAGATGGAAAGAGTACGCAAAGGAGAGTTCGGTCCCTATTGCGACCGTTGAGAAGATCGGTACTTCGCTGGAAGAGTGCAGGACCTTATTCCTGCTGCGGCAATGAATTCGCTGTCTGGAATGCATGTTCAGCCCAAAGTTACTTTATAACTCGAAGTGTGTGTAGAGTAATATGGAGCCAAGGGGGCTAACCGAAAAAGAGGTCAGGGACAGGGTTTCCGAAGGTAAGGTGAACAAGTTCGAGTCCCCTGTGAGCAGAAGCTTCTTAGACATTATCATCAAGAACGTCTGCACAACCTTCAACCTGATACTTTTCATCCTCGGCGCCGCCCTGCTATATTTCAATGAACCGATAAGCGCTCTTTCTGCCACCGGTGTGATCGCCCTTAACATACTGATCTCGACCGTGCAGGAAATGAGGGCAAAAAGAAGGCTTGACAAGATCGCGCTGCTCCTCAGGCCGACCGTCCATGCGTTAAGAGACGGAAAAGAGATACAGATCGACCCGTCCGAGATAGTGATGGACGATATCATCCGCCTGTCGTCCGGCGACCAGGCGCAGGTCGACGGAGAGCTTCTCTCATCAACCTCTTTGGAGATGGACGAGTCACCTCTGACGGGAGAATCGAACACAATAAGGAAGCACGTCGGGGACACAGTTTATTCGGGCACGGTCTGTATCACCGGCAGCGGATGCTACAGGGTCACCGCCCTCGGGGAGGACACCTTTGCATCGAAGATGCTGGCCACCGCAAAGAAATACAAGAGGAAGAGCACCCCCTTACAAAAGGAGACCTCAACAGTAACAAAGATGCTCATGATAATGGCGTTCGTTTTCCTCTTGGTACTTGCCGTTATAAGCGCCTTTACGAGCGGCGGGGCCAAACTTTTTGCTATTAAGTCTGTGCTGGTCCTGGACATTGTGCCGATAGCCCTCTTCCTTCTCATTACTATAACATACATGATAGCGGCCGTCAGGATGGCGAACGGCGGCGTGCTCCTGCAGAACTCGAACTCGGTGGAATCGATGAGCCACGTAGATACGGTCTGCATGGACAAGACCGGGACGATAACAACAAACAACCTCGTCTACAACGGAATGGAAACGTTTGTGGACGAGGAAGAGGCGAAACGCATCATCCGGTTGTTCGTCCACTCGACCGGGAGCAAGAACCATACGGTGAAAGCTCTTGAGAAAGAGTTCGGGAGTGAAGAGGCAACACTCATCGAAGAGGTGCAATTCTCCTCTGAACGGAAATACAGCGCCGTCAGGGTCTCGTCCGGTAATACAGCAAGGACGATATTCATCGGGGCATGGCCTTCCCTCAAAAAATACGTGAACGGCGCAGACATCTCTTCGAACATCTCGGAACTCTCAAAAAAAGGCCTAAGGACCGTGGTCCTATGCGAAGGTCCCGACGTTCCGCTCTATTCGGGCGACGAGCCCATGATACCTGAGTTGAGAGTGGTTGCTCTGATATCGATCAGAGATGAGGTCAGACCCGACTGCAGGGAGATAATAGATAATTTCCAAAAGAGCGGCATGGACCTCAAAGTGATATCCGGTGATGATCCCGAAACGATCAATGCCTTGTTTTTGCTTGCAGATATCCCCGGTGACAGGATCATCATCTCGGGAGACGAACTCGCGGAGATGTCCGAGGCGGAACTTGACGAGGCCGCCCTCAGGACGAACATCTTCGGGAGGATGAAACCGGAACAGAAAGAGATGGTGGTCTCCTCCCTGAAAAAGAGCGGGCGGTATGTGGCGATGGTGGGGGATGGCGTGAATGATGTAAGATCCTTAAAAGCAGCAAACGTCGGGGTTGCGCTCCAAAGCGGCAGCGGCGCGGCAAGAGGCGTCTCTGATATGGTTTTAGTGGATGACAGGTTCTCGGCGCTGCCTAAAGCGATAGTCGAAGGGAAGAGGACGGTCACGGGCATGAGAGATATCCTTCGTCTGTACCTCACAAGGAACTTTGTGCTTGCTGTTCTTGTGGCGGTGCTTCTGCTCGGTCTCGGAAGGTTCCCGATGCTGCCTGCTCACAATGCGTTCTACGCACTTGCTTCGGTATCCTTTGCTGCGTTCCTCATGGCAATATGGGCCAAGCCCTCGAACAACAAAGCGCTGATCTTACCCGGGGTCCTGAGATTCTCGATACCGATGGCTGTAACGATAGCCGGATTTGGGTTGGTCGTGTATGTGGTGTTCCTGCATTTTACGGGAAACGGGTCCTTTGACCTCGGATACGATTTCTATTACGGTCTGTACGACGGATACGGCAGTTCGCCTATGTGGAGCAACTGGGATGGGTTCTGGGAACACATGTCCCCCGGCAACGAGAGTTTTGAGGAAGTTACCGCAAGGAACGCAATGCTGATATTCCTGATACTCTCCGGCATATCTCAGCTTTTGTTCATCTATCCTCTGGCCAAATTCTATTCCGTGGACGGGGCCGTTTCCAGGGACCTCAAGCCGACCGTGCTGGCGGTGCTGTTATTCTTACTTGTTGCCGCAATATATGAGGTACCTCAGGTAGCGATGGGGATAGCTTCGCTTGCGTTGTTCCCGACAGAGTACTATCTGATGATAATCGGCTTTGTTGTGATATGGTTCCTATTCGCCACACTCTTGCTGAAAAGCCGGCACATGAAGAAGGTATCGGACGCGGCGGAATCCGCTTACCAAAAGTCTCTCGAAGCGGAGACTGGGAAGGATGAATGATCACGGGCGGTAGTTGCCGGTCCTGTACATCTCGATCATGACGTATGAAGCCATCTTTGCATCCGACAGTGCGCGGTGGTCCTGTGTGCCGCCGATGCCTGCCGGGTCCCCATTCACGATGGTCCTGTATGCGTGGTCGAGTTTTGGGTACTTGTAGCTCACACCGTAAAGTTCGCTCGGGATCTTGCACACATCTGTTGCGGCCTTCATGATGTCGGTGCATAGGCTGAACAACCCCTTCAGATGCCACGGTTCCCTGAAGAGGAACCGGTCCATATCGAATGCTGTGTTGTATGAGGTCGCGGCCTTGCCCCGGAGATGCCTGACGACGTCCTCGTTCACTTTGAAGAAAGGCCGCGCCGCCGCAATATCGTCCAAAGTGAGGTCGGTGTTCTCGAAGATCCACGCCTTGGTCCTGTGCTCTTCCCACTCTGTAATATCATAACCCACGACTGAGGAATACACCTCTCTGACCGCCCCTTTGTTCAGGTCCACCGAGCAGATGCCGATATCAACCACAAGGTCTCTCGGTCCGCCGTTAAGCCCGGTGGTCTCCGTGTCGACGACAATGATCTCTTTCGGGGCCGTGAAGTAATCTTCAATGTTCATGACGATCTCTCAACCGGGATCGAATCAAGCATTCTTATGATCATTGCCATGATAGTGAGCATGACCGCCGCCAGGACCATGGATGCAAGCATCGCGGTCGTCGTCAAAATATTGTCTCCGAAAATGTTATTGATAGTGCCGGCAGACTCATTCGGAATGTCCAGAGGCGTCTCGAGTTCCACAAGGTCCGTGAAACTCATCTCGATGTCCGTCGCCAAATTGCTGAACACATGAGTCACGGTGTTACCATCCATAGTGGAAGTGTGGGGCGGGGTTTGCGAAGACGTCCGGATGGGGCTGCCATCAGGGTTGCATGCGAAGAACGTCATCCCCGTTTTATCCATGTCGTAGATATCGGAGGAGGCTACAATGATCAGGTCGCCCCGTCTTTCAATAACATATCCGTTGGGAAATTCGACCTGAAAAAGGGGGTCGTCTTCATAAAATACCCTCACGGCATCTCCGGCAGCGAATGGCACAGGGGCTGCGAAAAGCACGACGGCGAATACCGTAGCTAAGACCAAAAGCGCTCCGCGCAACCTCCTCATGAAATATACTATGCAGTAAATATATTTGAAACTTTAACAGAAAAACAGGAACAAATGCTTGTTTTTCCAAAAAACATCACGGCCCCAAGCAGTCGAGGGGGATGACCGCAATACCGTCGTCGCGCAAATACGCCCCGCCCCCGCTTGCGCTCAGGATCGCAAGGAATGCAGGTTCGGAGGCATCAGAAGCCATCCTTTTCTTTAGACGGAGGAGTTTTGCCGCCGCGTTGTCGAAATCAGAAGAACCAAGCTTCACTTCAAACGCCCCCCATTTCCCTTCTTCCGACCCCACTATGCAGTCTATCTCGAGGTTATATTTGTCGCGGTAGTGGTAGACCTTCCCATAGGAGTTCTCGACGTATACACACAAATCTCTGTAGCAAAGCGACTCGAAGAGGAAACCGGCCAAACGCGTATCCGCCATCAGTTTTTCGGGACCTACCCCGAGGGCTGCAGCCGCGAGGGATGGATCTACGAAATGCCTCTTCGGAGATGTGCGGAGAAAAGTTCTGGAGCGGGGAGACGGATTCCAAGCTTCTTGTTCAATGATCAGGTAGAGGTCTTTCAGAATCTCCAGATATTTCTTTGCGGTGGGTTCCGACATCCTCTCCTCTTCACTGGCAATGTCAGAGACCAAAGTCGATATCGTCGCCTCTGTGGCGCTGTTCCTCGCCAAAGACCTTATCACGCGGCGCATGATGCTTGATTTCCAAGAATCGCCGTATATGCGGCTCATGTCTGCGCCTGAGATCATAGACACATAACTTTTTGGCACCATTGCCGCAATGTCATCATCCAGTTTGAGCCCGGCAGGCCACCCCCCTCTGCAGATCAACTTTACCGCTTCTGAAGGGTTCATCGTGGACCTTCCTTCATATCTCTCTGTGCCGTCAAACATCCTTGCGATCGAAACAGCCCCCGAACTGCGTCCGGACTCAATAAGTGACATAGGCCTCATCATGACCCTTACAAAACGCCCCACGCCGCTGTGTTGTATTTTTTCTTCAGAATCTTTAGGCGGGGATGCAGAACCTGTGAATATGAATATACCCGGGCCATCGCTGAAATCGACCTCACGGCGTGCCACGTCCCATAGTTTCGGGACGATCTGCCACTCGTCGATCAGGCGAGGGAAATCTCCCTTTAGGGCTTCCTTCGGGTGTCTGTCGGCATAATCTGCGTTGTCTTCTTCGTCGACAAGAAAATATGAGTTCGAGTGATTCATCCCGGTCCATGATTTGCCGCACCATTTTGGCCCCATTATGTAAACTCCGCCGAACGCCCTTAGCATATTGGAAATGTGGTCATCCGCGACTCTCTTTTGATACCTAGCCTTAATAAAACCGGCGAGAGACTCGTTATCCGGACTCATGGAAACACATTACATTCTTTGTAGTTATAGTTATTGTCTAAAGTAATTTTTAGATAAAAACCAAAAATGAGTTTAGATAAAATCTTTCTTGACATTTGACATTATTGCGAAATGTATCAGGGTCCGAGGCAGTCCGTCGGTACTACGAGAATGCCGTCTTGTTTGCGCACATGGGACGATGTCACAGTGGCGCAGAGCACCATGAGGAATTCCGGGTCCGGGACCTTCTTCTTTTCTTCCTCATTCTCCCTTCTAATCTTGTCCCTCAACGAGATCAGATTTTTTGCACCCTCCTCAACCTTACCGTATCCTATCTTAATCTCCACTCCGGCCCATCTTCCGTCCGCGGTCTCGATTATCGCATCCACCTCTAAACCGTTGTCATCGCGGTAGTGATACACTTTACCGGAGAATGGTGCTGCGTACGTACAAAGATCTCTGTAGCAAAGCGATTCATACATGAACCCGGCGGTCTCGGCATCCATCAGAAGTGCATCGGAACTTATGCCGAGCGCCGCCACTGCAAGCGACGGGTCAACGAAATGACGTTTCGGTGAGGTTCGCATACGAGTTTTAGAACGTATCTCGGGAACCCAGCCATCCTGTTCCTCTATGACGAATATCCCTTTCAGCGCATTCAGATAAGCATCCGCGGTTATGACCGACATCGCTTTGTCCGCATCCCTTACGTCGTTGGCAAGAACAGATATCCTCGCTTCCGTAGCGTTGTTCCTAGCTAACGATCTCAATATCCGTCTTACGGTGGAGGGATTACGTTTGACCCCGTCTATTTTGGAGAAATCGTAGTTGATGATCATATCTACGTATCCCTTGGGTATGAGCATCGCTTTATCCGCATCCAGGTCCAGCCCGGCCGGCCAGCCTCCTCTGCATATGAGGTCCACGGTCTCCTTGTATCCTGTTTTAGAAACGGACGATGGCGGTTTCTCTCCGCTGAATAGTTTTGCCAATGAAACGGAGCCGTTGCTGTCCCCTGATTCAAATAACGACATCGGCCGCATCTTCAGAGGTGCGAATCTCCCGGTCCCCGAGTGTTTCACAGACTCTTTGGGAGGAGTGACGGAACCGGCGAATATGTACCTCCCCTTTCTGTTGGAAAAATCGATATTGTATCTGGCCGTATCCCACAATTCGGGTACATCCTGCCATTCGTCGACCAGACGTGGTCCCTCTCCTTCCAATGCAACTCCGGGGTCGGCTTCCGCCAGTTCGCGGCTCTTGCGCTCGCCGATCAATATTGACGATTTTGAGTGAGCGATGCCCGTCCAGGTTTTACCGCACCACTTGCATCCGGATATGTTGACAGCACCGAACACCTCCAGCATCTTTTTTATTTCGGGGTCAACGACTCTCGGACGATAGAGGCTGCGAATATCTTTTTCATCCAACTCATTCTTCATGAATGTGATATCCGGTCTGCGGTTATATGTTTTTTGGCTGTTTTGTTATATGTTTTTTGGCTGTTTTGTTATAGGTTTTACAATAAGTTCAAGCATTATTGTTTCGCTTTATGTTGTGCTGGTGCGAACTTTGAAATGGGGCGATCAACGGAGACCAAGTATTATTTGATTTATTCCTATCTTGAATATCAATCGTAATTGAATCCTAAATCTTCGGAATGTATGGTTATGAAAATGTAACCATACCGAAGATTTAGGATACAATCCGAAGATTTAGGTTAGGAAATCATGCTGAGAGGGGAGATGTCATCAATATTATCTCCAACCTGAACATTGGCTTTTTCAGGATCTCAACTCGATCAGTATCTTCTCACAAGCATCTCTTAGCACTGGGATATCATCCGTTATTGCATACCATATTCTAGCAAATCTATTCCCTCATACCCGTGCGCGATGATATCTCTCATTCCAGCAATACCCCTCCAATGCACATCAGGATATTTCTTTGTCATCTCAGGCGGCAGGGATTTGATGTTCTCACCAATTTGCATAATATAGAGCGAGCAAAGCTCATGAAAGTCAGTTTCATTTGTGAAATCTTAAAAAGTTCTGCCGAACCTGTTCATTTTCTTCAATGCTATCGCAATAAGAAAGAATGGCGCTGATGCGGCCGAGGTCGTTACCCATATATTATTACCCCTTCCTTCAAGATCGTGTTCAGGAAATCAGGCTTGATATCTTTTGTGCTTATCATATCGATCTCACACTCAACGGCGTCGCGAAGGTCTTGAAAAAATTCCGATATGACGAAAATGCTTTTTATTTTCTCAGACTCAATATAGAAGTCGTAGTCACTGTTTTCGTTGTGGTCCCCTCTCGCTACAGACCCGAAAAGGTACACTTTATCGACGCCGTACCTCTCCGCTATGGGTGCCACTAGCATCTTCAATTCTTCAATGGATAGTTTTTTCCCGGCAGCCCTTGTCACAATATGTTATCGGTAGCATATCGTTTATTATTTGTCTACACCAAAGGCGCGCGTTCGTAGAATATTTTACCTTAATAATGTCAAATACAGCATCGAATCCAATCAGAAGTCCATCACCAAAATTACTGCGCTCAGAAGTATAGAAAAACCAAAAATATTTTTGTTCAACTCCGGATAGAATCAAATAATGGTACACTCTCTTCGCAACATGGGCTCAAAGATGGCGATCGGCGGCAAAGAGTACGACATAGCCTGCGGACAAACGATCTGCGACGCCATGCGTTCTCTCGGTCTCGCACCCGATGCTTTCATCTTCGTGATAGACGGAAGGCCTGTCCCCATGGACACTCCGGTGACCGACGGTGTGTCGGTGAAAGCGGTCAAGGTGGCTTCAGGAGGATGAGATATCCTCTATCTTTTTCAGGTCCAGCCCGTATTTCTCTGCTGTTTCCAGCAGAGAGTCGGCGTTTCCGATGAAAGCGTCCATCACCGTCGGGCCTTCAAGTTTCCCTCCGGTATCTGACAGGGAATCCTCTTCCGGGAACTTCAGGTCCACATAAGGTATCGTCCCGATGAAGGCCATGCCTGTAAGCTCCTCTATCCTTTCAATGGCGGGCCCCAGTATCGAAGGGTCTCCTCTGAACCTGTTTATTATGAAACCTTTCAGTAGCGGACGTACATCCTCAGGCACAAGCAGCCATGTTCCGTAGAGGGCGGCAAACACTCCCCCTCTTTCAATGTCTCCCACCAGGACAGCCGGAACGTTGCGTTCTCTCATCATGCCTGTGTTAGCAAGGTCCTTGTCTAATAGGTTCAGCTCGGCGGGGGACCCGGACCCTTCGCAGACCACAACATCATACCTCTCGGACAATCTGTCAAATGCTTCGCACACATTCTTCATGACCGCTTTCCTATCCATGGGATTCGTTTCGGAGATGTCCTTCTGCGCCTTGCCGTCCACTATCAGCTGCAGGGTCTTGTTCCCGGAGGGCTTCAGCAGCACGGGGTTCATGTCGCTCGACGGCTCGACCCCCGAAACCCATGCCTGGAAGGCCTGCCCCATCCCGATCTCGCAGCCGTCCTTTGTAACGAACGAGTTCAGGGAAAGGTTGGAAGCTTTGAACGGTGCGACCTTTACGCCTTTATTGGCGAGATATCTGCAGTACAATGCGGTAACGGTTGTTTTTCCCGCCCCCGAAGACGTGCCGAGGAAGATCACTTTCATTTCTCTCCCCCCAGTATCTCCATCAGTTTCCCCATGTCCACACTGTTCTCGAATGCGGACGCCAGTTTATCCAGGTTCTCTTCGACCAGATCATCATAATCTCTCGGTTCCGGTGCGGAAGATGATCCCTCTGCTCCTTTCACAAAGGACAAAAAGAATCTTCTGAACGACGGCTTCTCAAGCACTCCGTGAAGATATGTTCCGAACAGCATCTCCTTCTCTCTGAACGAACCTTCCGTTTCGTTCCCGGAAAAACGTTCTATCCTGAACAGAGGTTCTTCCTTGATCTCGCTGTTGCCCATATGTATCTCGTAGCCGGTGACGGGTTCTCCGGTCTTGAGCACGACCCCCTCGTCCTGGACCGTTTTTTTCTTGTACTCATCCCACCTTGTGACGTTGTTGAATAGTCCCAGACCTTCGAATGTCCCGGGGCGCGGTCCCTCAATGCCGTTTGGATCCTCCAATGAAAGGCCCATCATCTGATAGCCGCCGCATATACCGAGTATGGGTATCTTCCCTCTCAGGTCGGCGATCGCTTTGTCGAAACCTTTCTCTTTCAGCCAGATCAGGTCGCCGATGGTGTTCTTTGTTCCCGGGATCACTATCGCTCCGGTGCCTTTCAGTTCCTCCGGGTCGCTGACGAAATTCACTGTGGTGTCCTCCATGTAAAGAGGATCAAGGTCTGTAAAATTGGCTATTCTCGGCAATTTTATCACAGATATTTTCATGCTTCCGCTGCCCTTGCTCTTCATCCCCCTGAAAGCCTCGGAGTCCTCCTGAGGCAGCTCCAGTTTAATATGGGGCACCAGGCCTATGACAGGAATGCCAAGGATCTTTTCGAGCTCTTTTGCTCCGGGAGCGATCTTGGTCACATCTCCTCTGATGTTATTCAGGATTATCCCTTTGATCAGTTTCCTATCCTCTTCCGGTATGAGCTTGACGGTCCCCACCGCATATGCGAACGCACCTCCCCATTCCACATTCACTACCAGAATGCAGGAGGCGCCGGCGATCTTCGCCGCGCCGATGTTCGCGATGTCCCTGTCGTAAATGTTAATCTCCGCCGGGGAGCCGGCGCCCTCCATTATGACCAGGTCATATCGCTTTTTCAGGAACTCGATGTTCCTTTTCACAATGTCAATTCCGGGTCCGGGTACGAACTCTTCGTAATACTCAGTAACGTTATAGTCGCCGTAAGGCTCCCCCTCCACAGTGACCTGTGAGACAGTGTCCCCCTTGGGTTTTAGAAGAATGGGGTTCATGTGCTGATCGGGATTCTTGAGCCCGGCCGCCTTGCTCTGAAGCATCTGTATCATCGCGATCTCCGATCCTTTCAGTGTTACTTTGGAGTTCAGGCTCATGTTCTGGGACTTGAAGGGCGCTACGAGATATCCTTTCCTGTGAAGCATCCTGCACATGGCGGTGACTATCAGAGATTTGCCGGCATCGGATGTCGCTCCGAGTATCATTACAGGTTTCCCTTCTTTGCAAAACTTTGCCTTTGCTTCCGCACGAATCTCTTTGATCCTGGGATCCTTCGGATCGGTAATGTTCATCCGTTTTATCTCGGACATCACGAACTTCGCCACCTCCTGCCGGTGGACGAAAAGGCAGTTTGAGCAACTCCAGATATCCGAGCCCCTTTTGGATTTAATGGTCTCGCCGGTGTCCTCATCATGGCAAGGGTAGAAGGGGCAGTAGCAGAATGTACAATCCTGGCCGGTGAAATGGCACGGGTGATACGGACAACTTTTGTTTGGACCGATCCATCCTCTTTCGATCTCCTCCTTCACTTTTTTTGTTATGTTGTCCATAATATCCTTTGGGAATATAGAGGTTCGAGATAATAACTTTACACGTGCCTCAACTGTGTTCGGTAAGTCATTACCGATGCCGTCCAATGTGGTTTATAGGAAATAATTATATTTATGTGTGCATATTCTTAATTTATTCTGATATTATAATAGCAGAATAATACAGGAGGGCCATTCAATGCTGATCAAACCATCAACCGCAATCAGGACGGACTATAACAAGATCTCCAAGCTGGCGCACGAGCGTGCCGAGCCGATATACATCACGAAGAACGGCGAGGGCGATCTGGTCGTGATGAGCATAGATGCTTTTGAGGTGCGGGAGGAGATGTATCGTCTCAAAGTGCGTATGGCAATTGCCGAACAACAACGCCTGAGTGGTGCAAAAACATACTCGATCGACGATGCGGAGAAGATGTTGCGAGGCATCATCGATGAGAAAGAAGTATAAAGTGGAGATATTGCCTGCTGCTTGGGACGACCTGCGGAATATCGGCGAATACATTGCGCAGGATGATGTTGCGGCGGCAGGTCGAGTTGTGGGTAAGCTCATTGCATCTCTGCGACGTCTAGAACAGTTCCCGCTGTCGGCCCCAACGGTGTCGGACGCGGAAATGTCAGAGCAAGGCTACCGCGCTTTGGTATGCGACAAATATCTCTGCTTTTATCGACTTGTTGACGAGACGGTCTTTGTTTACCACATATCTCACGGCGCAAGAAACTATCCGAGTATATTCGGGCGTTTATGTTCTGAAAAAGATGATGCTGAATAAACAGTTATAAGCATACATCAGAGATAGAAGCATATCATACGGAATTCTCTTTCGTCGCTTGCAGGGAATATTAAAATCGCATATTCTGTTGTGAAGCTTCATACACTTCTTCCATCCTTTCGCATAACTTTGCTTTGCTGATTCCTGCTCGAACAGTGCCTGAAATAAAAGTCAGCACTTACCGAACACAGTTACGTGCCTCTTACTTTGTCTGATAACCAAAGTTCTGCAGAATGGTCGGCGAAATTGTGTAAATGCCGTGTAAATTGTGTAAACTCAAGACCAATAAAATAATAAAAAACTTGCAAAAAATGGTCTTTTTTCAAAGGATTAGCGAGAATAGTGTTCTTTTTTAATAGTTTTTCATCGGAATCAAGAAAAATGCGAGACAGCCGGCAGAGAAAATTGTGTAAACTCTCTGCATACATCATTGTTCCTTCAGGAAGTCGTCGATCGACCCGGAACACTTAGGTTTTTTTCCGCCGGTCATGTCCTCCACCTCCTGCATCGCCGCCAGGGTCACTGCGTTGGGAACTCCGAGAGATATCTCAAAGGGGATCCTTCCTTCACGTACGGATTGCTTCGCAAACACATTGATCGCAGCGGTCATGTTCATTCCGAACTCTGCGAACAGGCCTCTGCGCTTTGTTTCAATTCTTTATATTTAAAAGCCAGAAAACCCTTCTTTTTAAAGAAGGGATGAATGGTAATCATTCCTTGTGATGCTTTTCCTGTCCTTCTATATATTCGAGTATGGATTTAGCTGATACCGTTCCTGCCGTATCTGAAACTATGCGGTTCTGTGATTCAGTACCGATGAAGGCCAGCTGCGGCAGATCACGAACAGATCATCTGCTGTGCCTGATCATGAACTTCTCGAGCTTGTCGTAGGCCTCTTCGATAGCTTTCATCGTAGGGAGGAATATTGTCCTGAAGTGGCCGGTCCCGAACTCTTTGCAGAAACCGGAACCGTGGACGAACACCACGCCTTCCTCGTTGATCAGATCGATGACGAAATCCTTATCGGTCTTCCAGTCGAACAGTTCGATCTTCGGGAACATGTAGAAAGCGCCCTTTGCCTTGTTGGCGGTTATTCCGGGGATCTCATTCAGCCTCTTGTGTGAAAAGTCCCCTCTTTCCTTCAGCTTCCTGTTCATCTCCACTATGTAATCCTGAGGGCCCTGCAGGGCTGCTCTTGCCGCCTCCTGGCATGGAACATTGGGGCAGATCCTTGTACGGAACTGTTTCATCATCCCTTCTCTGACCTCGTCCATGAAGTCGCCTTCGTACATGAAGTAACAGTAACCCTCTCTCCACCCGGGCATCAGGTTGACCTTGGAGAAGCCGTTGAAAATGATCCTCGGCACATCCGACGGCAGCTCTGACGCGGAAAAATATTTCCCGTCGAAGACCAGCTTGTCATAGATCTCGTCGGAGACCATCGGTATCTCGTGTTCCGCTGCAATGTCTCCTATTTCCCTTATCGTTTTTTCGTCATACACCGCGGACGTTGGGTTGTTGGGGTTGATGACAACGATGGCTTTGGTCCTGTCTGTAATCCTGTTACGGATCATATCCACATCCGGTTTCCAGTCCTCTTCCTCCATCTGCCTGTAAGATACTACGTTACCGCCGTAGAACCCTACGTACTGAGCGTATGACGGATAACCCGGGCCGGGAAGGAGCACCTCATCGCCCGGCTCCAGAAGGGTTGCCATAAGGACGTTGATCCCCTCGCTGACGCCGTTTGTAACGTAAACGCGGTCCGCCGTTATCCTTGCACCGTGTTTCTCGAACTCTCTTTTGACTATCGCCTCTCTGAGCGGCATATCGCCCTGAGAATCGCCGTAACCGTTATCGGTCATGTCTACCGCGTTCCTCAGCGCTGTCTTGAAGTATTCGGGTGTTTCGAAGTCCCACTTGTTGGGGTCGCCGATGTTGAAGCTGTGAAGCTTCATGCCTCTCTTGGCGGCAGCGGCGGCGGGAACTGTTACCTCGCGTATTGCGTAGTCCATTGCCATAGATCTGCCAGAAGCTTTCATCATCTTCATCTTGAAATCACCAGGCTCGACACGTTTTTTTAGTTATTTAAACTCTTGAGTCAGTTTGTCAAAAAAGTAACGGCAAGAAACGAAAATTACTTTACGTATGCAACCAATTTAAAAATGGGAATAGTCAGGAGAGATGCACAATGGATATTCTATTAATGGCGATGTTCGCAGTGTTATGCGTATTGATGGCGGCCAATTTGATCTTTATTCTGAAAAAGAATGAAAGGAATGACATGCCGCCGGGGCTGGAACGCAGGCTGGGTTCGCTGGAATCGGCGTTCGGACAATTCGACCCTATGATCCGAAGCGAGTTCGTACGCAACCGTGAGGAGAACGCCAAAGCCGCGCGTGAGAACCGTCAGGAACTGAGCGCTCAGCAAGAGAAGATGAGCCAGACCATAGACGCACAGCTGAAAGGGATCCGCGAGGAGAACGAGAAGAAACTTGAGGAAATGCGCAAGACCGTGGACGAGAACCTGAAAACGACGGTCGAGAAGAGGTTCGACGAATCCTTCAAAGTGATAAACGAGGGGCTTGAGCAGGTGCACAAGGGGATCGGAGAGATGAAGCAGCTCACCTCCGGGGTCGACGACCTTAAGCGGGTCCTCGCCAATGTCAAAACGAAAGGCATCCTCGGCGAGATCCAGTTAGGTTCCATACTGGAACAGATCCTTTCTCCGGGGCAGTATGAGGCACAGAAATCCGTTAAAGAAGGCAGCCTGGAGCGCGTGGACTTTGTGATAAAGCTCCCGGACAAGAACAGCTTGAACGATACGCTTCTGCTGCCGATCGATTCCAAATTCCCCACCGAAGATTATCAGAGGCTTCTTGACGCGTATGACTCAGGCCGTTCCGAGGCCGAGCTGAAGAGCATCTCGAACGCTTTTGAAGCGTCGGTCAAAAAGTCCGCGAAGGACATACACGACAAATACATCAACCCGCCGAGGACCACCGACTTCGCCATCATGTTCGTTCCGGCGGAAGGGCTGTATGCTGAAATAGTACGCAGGACGGACCTGTTCGAGACCATTCGGAACACCTATAAAGTGACGGTGGTAGGGCCGACGAACCTTGCGGCTTTTCTTTCAAGCCTGCAGATGGGATTCAGGACCCTTGCGATCGAACGTCGCTCCAACGACGTATGGGAACTTCTGGGTGCGGTCAAGACGGAATTCGGGAGGTACGGTGAACTCATGACCAGCATAAAAAAGAAGATAGATTCTGCTGCGAACGAGATCGACAAGGTCGGAACCCGCACAAGGGCGGTCGATCGAAAACTGAAGTCTGTGCATGAGCTGCCGATGGAGCAAAGCGAACGTGTGCTCGGAGATTTGGAGGACGACGGACCGGAGCTTGATGCCGCTTGATTTTTATCTGCGTCAGACATAGGCTGTGACATGAGCGCCGTGATACTCGGTAAGAACCACCTGAGGTGGTGCAATTCCTGCAACCTGCCGATCATGGAGAGCAAGCTATGCCCGGTCTGCGGTAAAGAGACCAAGGAAACAGTGCTCACGCCCCCCGCGGATGCCCGCCCGGCGTTCGACCACGACATTCAGCTGGTAAGGAAACTCGTCGGCAAGGACTTCGGAGAAGGCGCCGGCACGGCACTCCTCCCGGAAGGACACATCGTACTGATGAGCAAAGCGCCTGCAGCGGACAGGATGGACGAGGTCGTTGTGGATGGTGCGGTGGTCGGCGCGATAAGACATGACATAGGAAGCGGATGGAAATTCATTCCCAGGATGCAGGGCGCACTGCGCATCCGCAAAGGAATGACCAAAGGGTATGTTGTTTGCGACGCGAGCGCAGTCAAATTCATAAAAGAAAGCAAGAACCTGATGGCCCCGGGCGTCAAAGACGCTCATCCCGATATCAAAATAGGCGATGAGGTCCTGATCGTCGATCCGAATGGGGATGTCGTAGCCACGGGATATGCCAGAATGTCAGCGGAAGAGATGATCGAAAGCGACAAAGGCGTTGCAGTCAAGACAAGATGGTACAAGACAGAGGAGTTCCTGGACCTCTCTACACAGCACACATGGGACGAAGTTGTTGAGGCCAATCAGAATATCATAAACAAAAGGGTCATTGAAGCGGTAGGGTTCATCAAAAGCACCATCGAAAGGAACAAGCTTCCAGCTGTGGTCTCCTTTTCGGGAGGAAAGGACAGCCTGGCATGTCTTCTGCTGGCGATCGATGCGGGCCTCAAACTGCCGGCCCTTTTCATCGATACGGGATTGGAGCTCTCGGAGACGGTGGAGCATGTACACGAAGTGGCGGAACGCCATGGTCTAACACTTATCGAAGAGAAGGCCCCAACGGACGCATTCTTCGGGAACCTCGGTTTCTTCGGCCCTCCCGCGAAAGATTTCAGATGGTGCTGCAAAACTAACAAACTCGGACCGACGGTATCGGCCATCAACAAGAACTTCCCTGACGGGGTGCTTTCTTTCATCGGACAGCGTAAATACGAGTCGGAGGCCAGAAGCGCCAAGCCGAGAGTATGGAGGAACCCCTGGACCCCGGGGCAGATCGGCGCATCGCCGATACAGAACTGGTGCGCGATGCACGTTTGGCTGTACATTTTTTCAAAAAAAGAGCCGTTCAACGTATGGTATACGAGAGGCCTTGACAGGATCGGATGTTTCCTGTGCCCCGCATCAGACCTTTCCGAATTAGAGATAATCTCTAAAGACAGCGACAGATATCCTCAGTGGAAAGAATTCATCGACAAATATGCCGAGGAGAACGCGCTCCCGCCGGAGTGGAAGGAATTCGGTCTGTGGAGGTGGAA
>Ga0123354_10006302_pt1 | contig 17588 bp, 14 predicted proteins | sample TergutLab28metaG_2_FD_97872 | JGI IMG/M metagenome (GOLD analysis project Ga0123354, IMG submission 97872) | Labiotermes labralis P4 segment gut microbial communities from Petit-Saut dam, French Guiana - Lab288 P4 | ecosystem: Host-associated > Arthropoda: Insects > Digestive system > Gut ...
CAAGTGTTAATGGCTCCATTGTGATTGTTTTGTGTGTTTTATATGACGTGTTCTATATTTCGCGAGCAATCCTGCTCCATGGAATTGGGGGAATGAATATGAATGTATGTATGTATGTATGTAACCAGATTATTCAATACAATTTGTGCATTAAATGACAAATTTCCAGCACAAAATCACATTTTAAGTTTCATGTTTTTATTGATTTTGGAACATTCTGTCACACATGTCAAGATCTTTGTACAGGAACAACTGGAAAATAAGCAGCCTGTTGCACCAAGAACTATTCAATAAATACTGTTTTACCTTAATATATTTCACTCTTTTCACTTTTTTTGCCAGCTCAGATGTTTGCTTACAGACTGGGTATTGTCATATATTTTAAGTTGATACAGAAATACAAGTTCTTAATTGATTTTTATGCAAGGAAAATTTAAAGTAGCATATTCAGTGCTTATAATAATCCAGTTTTTCACAGTGTGAGAGCAGGTTACATTCCATGTCAGTTTTTGATGTAGAAGCCATGCTGATAATGTGTTCAGCAATTAACGGCTCAACTAGACAACTATATATATAAGTGATATCCAATAAACAAAGAAGGCTATAACTTTGTATGCAGAATACTTCCATCTGCTGTAACTAAAGCAAAACAGTTGCAGTCAGAATGCACTCCATTAAAATTCCATGCTTGTTCATGCTGCAGCTTACATAACATAAACAATTATGTTGCATTGCACTGTGTGAAGCAAATGTGTAGAAACCTATGGCAGTGTAGTCAGAATGTGACATCATTTCCCACACATTGACACTGAGTTGCTTGTCTATACTCGTACTTCTGCCTGAAATCAACCTTGGAGATTAAGCTACGAATTGAGAGCATTACTTCATCATGACCTACTTGCAACAAATTGAATAAATGGTAAACTGTTTAAGACTTTGATGTAGAAACATATAAAATGGATGAAATATTTGCAGCAATGTAAATTTTAGTGCTTTTTATACAGGAAATATTTCTACATGGAAAATTCATTAAAAGAGCAACATATGTTCATCACATGGGAAGATTTTGGTACTGATTTTTCTGACATTTCAGGCAGGAAGACTTCTTAAGCAGGTTTCACTGCACTTGTACAGACTTGAAAATAAAAATCTCTATTTAAAAAATAAATTGTTCTATAATAAGATGAGTTGTAATTATATTCCTTACCTAGTGTAGCATTAATTTCTTCTGCAACGTTTTCCAAAATAACTGGCAGTCCTATCTGTATGGCATTTTCCAAGACCTGAATACAGTTTGCATCAGTTAACCTAATTACTTGTAATTTGTTTCCCTTTTCCATACTTTTAACCCATTTATTGGCTTGACCTGAAAAAAAGAATAAATTAAAGAATGATTTTTTTTAACAATGTGGTATGTTTGAAGTATTTATAATACTCACATTCCTTTTCCACCAGAGATCTAAGTGTGACAAAGATGTGCGTGTGCGCGCGCGTGTGTGTGTGTGTGTATGTGTGTGTGTGTGTGTGTGTGTGTGTGTAATGGTACATTTTACACACTATATATATATTTTTGACAATATATCCTTTGATGTATAACCTTGATGGATTGCTTGAAAGAGAATAAACTATGAATGTGAATTATATTCCCACAGCATTATGTGGGAGACACAAGGGGGTTAGTTTCATGAGAGACAGATGGCAGCCACATTTATTTTCACCAACAATGGCACATACCACACAGATTCAAAGAAGTGTCTTTTAAAAGTAATAATTGAGAATGAAAGTGATCCTGTGTTTTTGGGCAAGTTCTTCCTGGTGTGTTGAAGAAACACAGTGCACCTTCAGGGTCAAGCAGTCTAAATATAAAGAAATATGGGACTAAAAATGTGTGTTACATAGGTATGGCAGATGTCTGTAGCCAGTGGACACCACACTTATACTTGTTTGTTGCATGGTTATTGTTCTTGTACTGTTTGACCCTGAAGATGAGGGCACTAATCCTCCTAAATGTCAGGAACTACTTGCCAAATGACATGATGTTACATCCCAGATGCCTTGAATCTTCAGCAACACTGCTGTGGGTTCCTCAAATTTTGTAATATACAAGGCCTGTTAAATAAGTGAAGTTTCTAGCAAGTAACATTTGTTTTACTGTAGAACTTTATTTTTTGGTAGAAAGTTATTATTCTTAGCAGGAATCACATGCAATAGGCAGTGCAAGACTCATGCAGATGCTATTCTGAGGATATGCTGGCAACCAATGGCAAAGACAATGGCAGTAGAAACTTGGTCTGACAAAGTTCATAGTGTGATTTTGTTTTTATGGGTAAAACATGTTTCTCCCATCAAAATTCACTGACAATTGACAGAGGCATATGGTGATGTCATAATGAGAGTGAAACAGGTCAGAAAATAGAGCAGAGTTTTAAAATGTTTAAATGAACATATATGATGTTGATTGCAATGGTTGGCCCAGAATATCAAGAATGGATGCAAATGTAGTATGAGGGGAAGCAGCATATACGAGATTGCGAATTCCACAATACAGGCAGGTCTCATTTTACGCTATTTGTTGCTGCTTGATTGTCCTTTTCTGTGACCTGAAAATTTACACCACTTTTCAAATTGATGCGATAATTTGTGGTTTAATGCAATTTGGCATAGATGATTTGTGTGGACACATTTACCTTCTGTAAGTGGCTAGCAAGAAGTGATGTGAATGTTACACCATGAGTCACATGTATGGAATGATCATGTTGGTGATATAATCATGTGGATCATGTAGTTTCCTCTTCAAGAGCATAGGCTTATTTTTCCAACATGATTGAGAAATGTAAATCTGCATCACCTAGTGAAATCCCAGCAAAAATTTGGCAAAATACTGAAGAGAAATCAGATGTAATAAACTGACTTGAAAAGAAGAACAAATTGTTGACATATTCCATAATGTTAAGATTCGCTCATAGTAGCCTATGTACAATCCATGAAAATGTTGCCAGAATTAAAGAATATGTTAAGTCAGGAACCAAAGTTTTTGTTTGTGTTGCATGACTACCACAGTCCTATTGGAATAAACTGTACCAAAAAACTATGGATGTGTCTCTTACAATTTTATTGCTTTAGAAATAAATAAATATATTGTATTGAAATGTATGTACACTGTATGGAAAGGTATATAAATGGTACACAATATACATATATAATAAACAGGTCTTGTGTCCACTATTGGTACAGTCATACACTATAGGGGATGAGGCTGTCAATCCCCTACCCCTACGAAAACACTGTTTTCAAATAGGAATTTTGTGTTTGATTTTTGTGACTTTTTCAGGAAAGTAACCCTGGTGTACAACAAGACCCACCTGTAAAGAGGGAAAAAATAGCTCTTTGTGAATGGTTGCAAATGCAAAACCTTGATTACTACTGTAAAAGTGTTTTTAGACTCATGCCAGGATTGGACAAATGCGTCAATCTGTTTGGGGATTATGGTAAAAAATAATGATACTTAAATGGAATAAATGAGCTACACATTAACACTGTAATGACTTCATTTAATTCTGAGATGCTGGGAATATTACATAGTGACCATTCATCATACCTTCATTGATTAAAGTATATTATTAAGTGAAGACCATCTGATAACTGAAAAAACTACATTAGTCGGACTGAAGTTATTTAAGAAAATTTAATAGTAATGTATACATGGATCCTGCAGATAACATGCTGCCTGAAAAAGTTACAACTGTCATTTTACTGCACCTTGGTTCCACATTTTCTGTCCTAAAATACAGTGGCTGATATGCTAACAAACCAGTGTGGAAAGATTAGCTAACATAGTATTACACATCATGTAATTTTACCATGTTCCCTTGAATTTTAAGTGCTGGTACTATGAAAGCTGCTACTTTTTGTCAGAAAATGTTGTAGTTGGTGCTCATACTTCGTTAAATGAAGTATGGCATATGCATCCATTTCAAGTTGGAGGGAGTTTATAAAAAAATCACAGTATTTGAGTAATTCCAAAAATGTTTCCCTGAAGGCTGTGAGTATAACTACTGTGATGGTGGTGGTGGTGGTGGTGGTGGCTAATGTTTATTCCTTTGTGGTCAAGTGTCATGTGGAATTGAATGTGGCACCATATAATGTGATGTAACAGCATCACAGAGGATTAAAAGTAACAAATGCTTTAAATCAGAGCCTGTGGAATTATGTGATGATTGTGAGATTTGAGTTTCGCAGAGCAGTATTATTGAGAATTCATGTCTTCTGGGGTATGATGCTGTGTTGTTATGTGAGAAGTTCTGATGTTTCAGAGTATCACATTGGGTTTACCTTCGATAGTTCAGCAGTCTCCAGTTTGAAACTCTAAACTTATGCGTATTTAATTCATTCTACTGTGTCAAGTCTACTGGTGAGTTACTGGGCTAATTTAAAGAAGCTTCATGTTTCATAACTCAGAATTTCTCAACCAGCAGAAAAACAAGCAAATCATTACATTTACACCATGCACAGGAAATTTAGGGGGTGTTCTGGAGTCATTAGCTTTATTGAGGTGATTAAATTGAGAACAGTGATGTAGACAGAACATGTAACACATGTGTTACATGAGAAACAAGAAATGTACAGAAAACATTCTGACTGGATCATCTTATGGATGAAAGCATCATGAAGGACTTTACACAGACAGGTGGATAATACTGACCTAAATATCTAGAAAATGGGAAACCAGGTCATGATATTATCCAATATCAGACTGTGGTAATAAAGATTCAAAAGAGAAATTTTTGATCTTGCAAAAAGAAATCACTGGCTGAAATAAGAATTTGTAACATGCAGTTAGTTATTTATCTGCAAATGGTGACATGTTCAGAATGCCTAAAATGTGACCAGGTAATAATAAGTGTCATATGTGGCACAACATACAGCAAAGTGCTACACTTCAAGTCTTGTTTGTTGATGTTCTGAAGAGTTTTATCCTTTTGGTATATATATGTTGCCAAGAATATATAGTGTACATTTTAACCATTTGACAACTGTGAATTTCTTAGCCCACTGACTTAGTGGGACTGGGAGAAACTTACAAATTCAGTATTTCAAAATCCATGTTAAAAGATACAATTTGTCACTGGCTGAACAAAACTCATCAGGAAACTTAAAGAACACTGTCTATGTTACAGGCATGAACGTCATTGGCAGGTAAGCACTACATAGCCTAGGATATACAGGGCATAGCAGTCCAAGAGTTAAAGTACATCATGAGTTAAAGACAAAAATATTATGTTTAACCTGGACTTACATACCATTGTATTTATGTATTTATGTAATTATTTAGTTTTCTCTCCCATTCCACCACTTGGACTGACCTTGTGGATCAATCATCAACGGCCATCTCCGAGCACTGGATACAATGATTGCATTGTCAATGGTGAAACTGTCAGAGGGAAGTCCAGCAATATTCCATGCTCTGATGACAACAGGTTCCCCAAGTGTCGCAATCAGAGAAAAATTCTCAGCACAGGGAATGCCAAGTTTTGTGCATAACTTGTTCCACTCTGTCATAAGTTCCTGCAAAAAAAAAAAGTTAAAAGTTGTCCCTTTGCATGCTAAGAAAACATATAGGGGGAGCAGAGGTTATAGCACCACTCCCTCTTAACCTTAAAACTACAGGGAGGTGAGTGGTCAAATTCATGCCCTGACAGCTTCACTCCTGGGAAAGAAACCCTGTACCAACCAAACAGGAGACTTAGTGGGCCCACAGCAAGGCTGAAAGTTTAGAAGAAGAAAATTTCCCTTGTCCCTACCAGGATTCAAACCCCTGCATATCCAGCCTGTAGCTTAGTCATTACAACAACTACGCTACCCAAGCTCCTAAAATCTTGTAGCTAAGAAATTTTGCCCCTAATCTACAGACTACAGAAACCGTCTCTAAATTCTTAATTACATCTCTATAAAAAAAAACCTACTGGTGGGTCACCAGACAGTTAAAGACATACATAAGTCTGTTTATTAATAATGATTCATCATATCTAATGTCCTGCAGATAAGCTGTAGTTACTGTATTTAGAGTGGAATAGAATTGTATGAACTATCCTACTAAAGTGTTTACAAGAAGCAGGGTAATGGAGGTGATATGCTATATTCATCGACACAAAATAACTGCCTTTCTTGGAGCATATGCTCATTTACACACAAAAATTTTCACACCTGTCTAAACTCCACCGTGAAGGGACCAAGGTAAGCTATAGCTCCTGCTGCCAACAGTACATCTCCAATTACATTGTGCAGTATTCTGCATAAAAATTTTGCCATTTCACTCCAGTGAGCCTTCTCGCTTCCCAAGCCACCTACAATAAAAAGAAAACATACAAGATATTTCATTTATGATACTGCACATGTGCTTGGAAAGTGAGCCACATGAGACTAGATTGGAGTAGGCATGATTATTGAGGGGTGCTAGACTTGTTTCTGCAGTTCGGTTTTCAAACATATGCATGATGGCATTGACAACCTGGAAGTTCTATTTTCAGTCATGAAGCATGGGTGTATTGAAGTGATATGTCAACACTCAGATCAACCACTAATGGAATTCAGAAAATTCACACCAGTTGCATGAACATCTATTTCATGATATCAAGATTTGAATCTGCTGTGCAAGCACTATTAGCCTTTTTTTTAAACTAAACCATAGGTTATGAAAACCAAGTGAATTCAAGAACACTAGTCGACAATTTCCAACTTTTTATCTACAAGATGGATGAAATTAGGTGTTTTTCACTAATTCATGTGTGCTGAGAATGAAAATTATGAGCATAATATAACATGTACAGATTTTGTGTTCTACCATATATACGTTTCCTCCCTCCAGATAGCCCCACGTTGCTCTAGATCCCCCCTCTCAAAACCAAGGCTCTAAGAACAATGATCGACAGCTGGGCCCCACAGAAATGGAATTTTGAATGGCAAGCAAGACACCAATATTGTGACTCTTCAGGCCGCACTCATAGTCATGGTCAATGACAGGAACAAAAGGTGAAAGGCAAGGAAGACAGGAAAGGAAAAGAGGGAAGGGTAACAGGAACATAAGTATCATCTGGAGGGAGGAATACAGCATGCGTGAAGGGGATCTGCCATGAATTCATACAAATTTATAACAGTCAATAATATACTGAGGGAGTAAAGGGTTTGAGAGCATAAAGTGTATATTTCATGCTTGAAAAATGGCAAGAACAACCTAGAATATACACAAATTAATGATCTTTACACTACTCAACCATCTTCAACTATTTTCAGACAACATGAATGAAACTGGCTGTTTTCTACTACAACAGGTGTGCTGACAGAGAAAATGGCAAGCAGAATATTGTACCATGCACCAATGTTATGTAACTTAGATCTGCCACAAGTTCATAAAAGTTGAATACAGCAGATCTTATGTTCAAGGAACAAAGGATTTCAGAGCATGAGGCACACATTTCATGCCTGAAGAACAGTGGGAACAGCCTAGCATAGGCAAATATTAAGAGTGTTAATAACATAATAACTTTAAATAATTAGAATTAATCTTATTCATATTTTGCACTCATTCAAGCACCATACGGGCAGGAAACACTTTCAAAAAAAGAGTTCTATTACTTACAGTTACTTTCTTCTTTTATGAGCTTTAACACCAGCAAATGAGTTAGTAATTTACCACAAACTCTTGCCATTCATACAGCACGTGACAGGGAATAGTTTGAATAACAGGAAAAGATATCACAGACATTTTAAAAAAGGAACAAACTTTAAAAAAGTGATGTGATAAAAGATTTTTAATTAAAAAGTTGAGATAGCCCTGCAATGACACATGCAAACAGTTGTTTTCATCCATGTTGCCAAAAACTTACTGATTAGTATAATTACAGACATCTTACAATAAATAACTAGTAAACAAAAGATTGTTACTTAAAGACAATGCAACAGCTCACATGACTAGAAGTGCTTCATAACCAAGCTAGTGGTCAGTGGTTAAGGATTCTGCGATTTTTATCCTTGGGGTATGCAGCAAGATAAAGATTATGTCAAAAAGCCATGCCTTGCATAAGTGAAGAAAATATATGATGAGTACTGTTGAACATTTCCCATGAACAGCTGCATGAATATTTCATAATGTGTTAATAAGAAGTGCAGCTTTCCTGCAAGCAGCAGAACATCATTTTGAACGTCTACGAGCTTATGGTATAATAAATCAAGTGAAATACTTCTAGTTTTTTGCTACTAGCATGAAGTATAATTTCTTGGCCACTGAGCTGGGCCTATTTGGGAAATTACCAATACAACTCATAATAAAACATATTGCATAACTCTTAACACCATATTGCTTACCTATTAAAGTATTTAACAACACTGTAACAACTATGGAGGGTATTTAGGATTAATGATAGGGAAGAATTTAATTGGTGAATTATCTAAGAAGTGATGTAGAATTAATTGAGAGTGAAGGATAATTATGAATGGAAAAATAAAGGACAGCACAATGGAATAATGGCTTACTTCACTTTACTGTCTGGGTACAGCATTCAGTAAATTAAAATTCACATGATACCTCAGGCTGTTTTCAAGCCAAGACTAGACCCAGGATCTCTCACGAATAAACAACGAAAACTGAAACTGATATACACGTTGTTGTCAAGCACAACAAATTATATTAGTCCCATCATACATGTTTCGGTCATACTGACCATTCTCAAAAATAAAATACATGATATTTGAAACTCAAAATAAAATGAAAGAGTTTCAAATTTGTGAGATCTCATCAATTTTACAAGTCATAATATTTTTTACATGGCAGTTAAAATACAGGTATCTTTATATTTTCCATTTGTGGCGTTCTTTTCTATGTCTCCTTTCTTCATATAAAATTTGTTAAAAAGCTTACTGTTAACTTGAATACTTGGTTGCCTGATGTAGTTGTGGGTAATCATAAATTATTTTTAAAAATAAAAAAAGGGGTGTTGAGCCTGCAATAGATATTTTTGTATTAGGGTTTAGACAAGTTATGTGTATTACCTGTATATTTCGCTTATTTTTTAATTACTTATGTTCTTGTTTATTAGGTTAAGTGTCTACTTTTTAAAGTTTTGTATTTTGTAGGTTGAGTTTAACCCTGCTATTCAAATTATAAGTATATGCCAAATTTTGAAATCCTGCAACTAACAAGTAATATGACTGTGATTTTAAAAAGTGTCTTTTAAAATATAATAAAAATTATTCTTCAACTTCAAATTACAGTTTACAATTGCTCCTGTTTTTGTGTGATGGGACTGTCATGTGTCTGTCTGGCCCCTATGTTCTGAGGTGGGTAGAGCAACACATTGTTACAGGGTGGTTCAGAATGATTTCATTGATAAACTTTATTGGATATAATTGCATCAATCAACAGATTATCGAAGACTGTGTTCTCATCATTTATCTGATTATCATTTTTAAGTTTGGTATAAATATGTATTTTTTCCAAATGATTGCTACCCACTATACTGTAACATGAAATAAAATGGAGTAGCACTACCTACTGTATAAAGTAATATAATTATACCATTTACACAGAATCAATACAGTATCCATTCTGAATAGGCTGCTGAATAAACAACTCATGTAAAAATATCCTGAGTATTAATGTGATCCAAGTGGAGAATTGTGTCCTTGGCCAGAGTTTGAAACTAGGTATAATACGCTACATATTTTATCGGCATGAAACAAGATGACATTAATTCACTCATTCTAATATACCATTTACTGTACGTTCTAGATCTATCCCTTTAAGTAAAATATCCCTACTCAGTGTAATGTCCAAGTAGCCAGCATTCTTATTTCCTACTCAGAAGATCCTGGGCTTAAATCATGGCCTAGAGATTGGTAGTTTTCCTCAGCTGTTCCAGACTAGTAATGTAAATTGGACCACAAGCACTTCCTCCATTAGTCACTTTCATCCTAACATTTGGCAGAACATATCTTATTTTCTAGACCATATGATGCAGCAAGATTTTACAGGCAACTTTAGGGGAAAAAATTCTTCATACACACTTGAAGCTACTCAAATTCACAAATACCTGTTAAACAAAATGGCAGCAGATTATAAAGTTTTTATTAATTTATAATTAATTACAGCCCTCTTTTAAAGACAGAAGTATTTAAAGGAAAACATGCAACACCTTTACACACCAGTCAATTTTGTGGATATATTCCATAGACACACAGAAGGCAGAGTAAAACAGTTTTTCCTGTAACAATGTGTTAGGTTGCGATATTTATGTTTTACCGTAGAGTGAAACCTCTATGCTTCATTTCTCAATGGATCACAGAAATAGAATGTTAAATACCACAACACAGAAGTTGTGGACAAGCACTAAAATGTGTAACAAACATAAGAAACAAAATAAAAAATATAAAATTCCACTTTGGCCTACAAAAATAATACACCAGTAAAAATCATCTTAAGATCTGCATGAAAATCACTCTCATCCAAAGATATCTGTAATTGATAAATGTTTGGTTGAAGCCTCATGTTTCATGTGAAACAAATGCAAGATCAACATGTTCTGTTTGTCACACTTGTTAATGCTGTGCATGTATTTCATAAGCAGCATGGGCTGTGGTAAAACCTGACACTGGTTTGAGGTAATGTTGGCTCCCTCTTCATCTTCCCCACTCCTCCCCCCCACCCACGTGATTATCACACACAACTTGCCAATGGATGTTGGTAATCCAAAACATTTAGCTATATTGATATGTTTCTCAGTCTGATTTTTCTCCACTTTAACAATCTTTAATTATAACTTAAGTGTTCTAACTTGCTTTGTTAGGTGTGGCATGGCAAGCTACAATGTGTTAAGACTTACGTTCAATAAATAACAATAGGAAAACAGGAACAACAGCATATAAGAACAGAAACAGTAACAATCAATTACACAACCATCACTTCCTGAAATCAATTAAAAGTATAAACTAGATTATGTACTATAATGCAACTAACAACTACAGACTGTAATCATTATAGGCAGGTTAGTGCTACTGTGAAAAGTAAAGCAATCCCATTACAGGTCTGGACAGGCCCTGAGGGTTCCAGAGGTTCCAGGAGAGGATGAGGCTCCCAAATTTTAAGACATTTTGCACATGAAGGTGATAAGGTATACACCCAGCAAATATTCCTGGTACTCATTCCTGTTAGTGGCTTAGTCGACCCCAGGGACATTTAGTGCTACTGTACAGTGCAAAAATATCATATGTACTCAAATGTCAGAGGAATTTTTTCCCTTAAATTTGGCACTTATATAAACGGGAGGTCACCTTAAATATGCGTATAAAGCACCAAACTGGAGGTGCCTTAAATATGCATATGAAGCAACAAGCTGGATCGCTCTGAGCCAGACCATGCGGAGCCAAATAAAGGCATGCATTGCCAAATTGTCACGTGTAAACAAAAGACACAACATAGCACGACTGAAGGTAGGTGATAAACTAACCTCTTTCGCAACTTTGTCCATCTCGAGGGAGCACAAACTTTCAGAAGCCTGCTCTGTTTCTGTTTCTGGGCAAACAAGCACCTAACCTGATACACACCTCAGACTGGGCTATTATCAGTCACTGGACACCATATGAACAGTAACTAGCTAAGATATGCAACTAACAACAGACCCATTGCAAGGGTAGTTAGCAGGAAAACAGCTACTGAAAAATTAAATATTAACTACAGACCAAAAAATAAAACCTGGGCGAATTCATATTTTAAAAACCACAAAAATGGCTATTCATTCAGACTGATCAGACCAGAGAAACCACACAGAAATCCAGACCATGGGTATTTAAAATATTTAAAACCACTAACACTATCTGTGGAAACAACTGTAAACCTTCAGGGGTTCAAGTAAATTTATAAACCAAGAAATATAAATGTATTATTTAGTCAGTGGTGCACATGGTGATGGAGTTGGTTGAGGCACTGTGCTACAAGCCAGAAGGTCGCAGGTTTGATTCCTGAAGGTGTCAATGCAATTTTTCATGGACATATTCCTCCTGGCCACACTATGGACCTGGGGTCAACTCAGCCTCTAACAGAAATGAGTACCAGGAATATTCCCTAGAGGGTAAAGGCAAACAGCGCATAGGGCTGACAACCTTACCACCTTCATGTGGTAACTGTCTTGAAAACTTGGAGGCTCAACTTTCTGGAACCCTCAAGGCCTGTCCAGGCATTGTACAGGGATTGCTTTACCATTACCTTTTATTATTTAGTCAGTGTGAATCACAATGACATGGCAGTGAATCTCACAAGAAGAGACTGTGATGGGTTTTAAGGAGTGTCAACATCCAATGCAGTGGATGAGACTAAAGATTATATGTTGTGGATTGACAGTGTAGAGGATGGGAATTTTAGAAGTGTGTGTGTGTGGAAGATGAAGGCACTGACTGTGAAGACAGAGACAATGATACAGATTGATAAAGGTAGACATAATCTGTACGAAATTAACAGTAAAATATTTTGTCTTAGCAGACTTTTATTTCTGGGGGGTTTGTCTTAGATTTGGATAATTAAATTTTACCTTGGAAGATGTGATTTATTTGGGGGTCATATAAGAATAAACTCGTCTGGAATTCGGGTAAATACAGTATCATGTCACTTTAATTCCATCCTTTGTTGATGCCAGGTGCTAATGTATATTTCAAAAACATGGCATTACATTCACTATTTTTTTCTCAAAAATGATCATTCTGGGAATATTTTTGTTTAGGACAGAGAAATCTAAATGACTGATATGGGAAAATGAAGCTTTGAAGAATGAGGCACCTGATATAGCAATACTTTATTCATATGGTCGATTCTTTGGGACCAGAAGCAATAAATAATAACTGCAGAAAAACAACACACATGGGAATGGTGGATAGAGGTTTCACTGCAATACAGTATGTCTAATTCAAAGAAATAAGAAAATAAATAAGCTTTTATGGTATGTTTTATGTACATGATTACAAATTAAAAATTGTCTCTGGATAAAATATTTACAACTACATCAAAGAACAGCTCATGTACGTCTTTCTGTTCAATATTTCATAGAAAGAAATTTTAAAATGTGCCTTGTATATTTTACTTATTGTCCAACAATAAACCTTAGGCACTAACAGCATGTACAAAAAGACACATTAATTGTCCTATGATACTGCACAATGTGACCTTCTACAGGGTACAGGTGTATTATTTTTCTTCTTGGAAATTGTTACTTGCCTAGTAAATTGTATTTTGCACTGTTAATTATAGTGTATCTGTAAAGGTCAGTGATTTTTTGTCAACTCACCTATCAACTTCCCAGCACGATCTAGCTTTTGACAGCAAACCTCAATAGCATCTTCTAGTTCTTTCTTTTTCTTTGTCATGGCTGCAAATTCATCATTGAGTGTCTGAAGTTTATCTGTTACCTGCAATTATATTCAAAACAGCATTTTTTTACACTTACTGACACTATACATTCCACACATAATCATGAATGAAGTTACAGCTGGATATCACAGGTAAATCATTTTAAAGCCGCACACATGCACTTAGAAGCACCAAGAGGGGGTTCAGGCCCCAGTGGAAAAGTTTTTGCCCCCCCCCCCCCTTCGCTGCTCTCAACAAGGATGAATCAACTGAATATATTTATAAAGGGAATTGGTACTGCAAATGTCAAAGAAGATTGATCAATAAACTGTACATGGATCAGAATCTTAAACTGAGACCGGCCAAAGGGGACATATGGAGTGTGAAAAATGGAGGAGGAGTTAGACAATGATGTTGTTTTTCACCAGTTCTATTCAACTTGTACAATGAATACCAGTGTGGGCCGGGATAGTGTAGTTGATATAGTGACTTGCTATGGGCTGGACAGTCTGAGGTTCGAATCCCGGTGGAAGCACAGTGGAAGCAAGAATTTTCCACACCTCTCCAGACCAGCCCTAGGGCCCACTCAGCTTCTTGCACAACGGGTACCAAGTATCTTTTCTGTGGGTGAAGCCGCCAGGGCGTGGCATTGACCAGCCACCCACGTCTAGCACCGAGGTTGAAGAAAGAGTAGAGTTATATCTCTACTCCCCCTCTGAGCCTTCATGGTCTGTTCTAGGGTGAACTTTCCATTTTATTCCTGCCAGGAGAAGTTTAAGTTCCTTCCAAATGAGCACTGCACATGCCCTCTGACATAAGACCACTTATACAATCATGATGCAAATGGTGCACCTGTGAATCTAGGATTGCTCATTTAGTAGATGTAAAGAAAGGGCTTGAGAATATATAAAGAAAACCTTCAAGAATGACTGCAAAATGGGAGTACACACTATACTGCATTAAATTCAATACACTCCCCTGCACCACAGGGCTGAATTTTAAACTCCTGCTGCTGGTGGCTGTGAGTTTGGCTTGTAAAAATGGCAAAGTTAATGTACGTCAGTACACATGAAACAGCCTACAGTGATAGAGTTCCAGACTGCAGAAAATGTGCCTTCAACTGACATTCATCAACAAATTGAAGCTGTTTATAGACAGCAATGTGTAGACAACATGTATTATTAATTGTGGGCTGCTTCTGTTCATGATGGAGAGCTTGAACAGGATTTCCTCAACTTGAAAGACAAGGAATGGAGCAGAATGCCAACTGATGAGGGTCAATGGAGTTTCACTGATGAGGTTGTTAATTAAAATCACTGTGTTTCTCAGTATAAACTAGCAAACAAAATGAGAATTTCAATTGATTGACTGCACGCTTTAATTGTGGATGTGGGCTACCAAATGGACATGTGCAATGTGTGCCATGAATGCTCACACCCAAACTGAAACACAGGCTGGTGGACACAAGCCAACAGTTTTTGCTGTACTGTATATGTGAAAGCAACAAATTATTAAAAATACTGTCAAGCAAGATGAAAGTTTGGTGCCTCATTAGGAGCCTGAGAACTAACGACAGTCAATTGTCCAATGGACCCAAAAATTCAAGATTGCAGTGTCTGTTAGCAAAAGGAGTAATGCATTCTGAATTCATGCCTAATGGCACAACCATTTACAGTAAGTGATACTGTGAAACATTTGGAAATCTAAGAGCGTGACTTAAAAGTGCCTGTCATCACATGAAGAAGTCTCTCCTTCATCGAGACAATGCTTGAATGCACATGCATACGAAAAAAATGGCAAGATTTGATGCTTAGTTTCACCATATTGGATCACACAACATATAGCCCCAATAGGGTGCCATCAGATTTTTATCACTTTCCCAAACTCAAGCAACCCCATACAGGAAATCATTGTATGTTGAGAGATAATCAACACCTTGGTTGAGTTGTGGTTCTGGCATCAAGATGCACCAGTTTATTGTGACAGACTTATGAAACTATGGCGATGCTGGAAAAAATGTGTCAACCACACAGGTCATTACATGAAGAAATAACTGTAATGTGATGAAAAATGAAGTTCAGAAAAGTTACACATTTTGCTTTTATTGAGATATGTATACCCATTTCACACAAAAAATTATGAGGCATTACACCACGCATGTGTGCATGTGCACACACACACATACACACACACACGCACATGCACACATGCACACCATGGCAATGTAATTACTATCTTTTTCGACTCAGAAAGGAAAGTAGCCTCAAGCAGTAAAGTAATTTGACATGTGATAAGAAATAACCTGTAGACTTATCCACTTTTTCAATTATAGTGCATCTTACTCCCTTGATTAGTGCTGATAGAATAGAATAAAACAAAACAGAATAAAATAGAATGAAATAGAGTAGAACACAATAGAATACAATGGAATAGAACAGACTAGAATATAATAGAATAAAATAGAATAGATAAAGGAAAGTATTGTAATAACCCATGCACACAAACAGTTTTCAATCTTTTGTGCTTACCTCTGTTATCTGAAAAATGACAGTATTAACTTTTAATGAGAAAACATGCCTAGATTTGAAACACTACTAGTTTGATAGAAAAGGTGTACTGGAAGAACTAATTATATATTGACAGTAACTAAGTTCGGTGTTTTGACATTTCAGACAAGAGGTTATTTATGTCACACTGTTGCTGGTGATATGTACACTTGCAAATACTGTCTGTTGCAAAATGATTGTGTATGATAAATTTCAACACAGGTCTGAAATTTAGTAAGGGATAGAGGCAGATTAATATCCAAGTTATAAGTTTAAAGCAACAGACATGACTGAAGTGCTATGCTAATAGCTAAGCAAGAATTGACAGACTGTTTCAGAGACAAGAAAAAAATATTTACAACAGGGATGTCTGTGTTGAAAAAGCATACAGATTTACAAATAAAATAAAATTCAAACCAGCTGTTCATATTCTAACCCTCAACATGTAAATTATGGGATTTAATTATTTGTTTTAGCATACAAACTAGGGTAGATGTTTACAACGTTTGGCTTTAGAAATCTGGGGAGAGAAGGTTGTTTTGAAAGATGGGTAGTGGCATATCGCTTGCAAGTGGAAGGAATTGCCACAGTGTTTGTGAGATCCCATGCTAGACCCTTCTTACTGTCATAATTCATCCTAGGAAAAGTTGCATTATAGCCCACCCCAAGATATTCATTTATTGCAAGCTTGAGGTTGCTGAACTCAAATTAGAGCACTCCCTTGCGCTTTTTGGTTTAGTTAGTTTGAACTTTTAAAAAGTAAAATTCGGCCTATTGGGGATGGCAAAATTCACACTTTGGCCAACGAGAGAATTTCAGCATCTTGATGGATGATTTCTTGGTAGAACAGACTGAGGATGCAAGGTCAGATGCAAGGCACTTGTTTTGATACATCAGAGTCAGAAGGATGTGTTATGTGATCATTTTTACAAAATTTATTTCTCAACAACAAAAATTTATAGTCCAAATTAAGATATTAATACAAGAAGTTATCACAAAGGGTCTGTCATATTCCATAGACATAAAAGAAAAAATTGTGAATTTCAAAATTAGTGATCAAAAAGTTCCATGTGTGAATTTAAACTTAAGTAATGAAATATAATGATGAAGTGATCACTTTCACCTCCCACGCTCTACTATGACTGTCAGCACAGTGTACTGAATTAATGTAATTACCTGTTGACCTGATGTAAATCTCCGAAAATCAGCGAAATGTATTTCTTTGGGACTCATTGGTGTAGTGAATGCTGGCAATAGGATACAAACATGCAATATTCCCATTGAGGGTAAGACCTCATCTTGCCGAACCTGAGCGGCCCCCCATCCCCCAATGCAACCTACGTGAAGGGTAACAAACTGCTTGGTACTGTCTCTTAAAGCATATATAAAGTATGTAAAAGGGAAGGTAAAATGATGTGTGCTTAATTGAAAACCATGCCACAAAGAAATAAGGAGGAATGGAGGTATATCTCCACAAATTATTAGTCTTGACACTAGATGGAGGTAAGTAACCAGGTTAATGAAAAGCAACTTTACCCCAGTGGATTAGGGCTGCTGGTAACCAGAGCGAATCTTCACAATTTGGATGAGAGAAAAGTTTCTTGAGACATCCGTCCACCCCCACACTATGGAGACGGTAGCACCGGTAACTAACA
>Ga0123354_10006303_pt1 | contig 17586 bp, 12 predicted proteins | sample TergutLab28metaG_2_FD_97872 | JGI IMG/M metagenome (GOLD analysis project Ga0123354, IMG submission 97872) | Labiotermes labralis P4 segment gut microbial communities from Petit-Saut dam, French Guiana - Lab288 P4 | ecosystem: Host-associated > Arthropoda: Insects > Digestive system > Gut ...
CGGACGCTTGTGAGTGCGGTAATGAACCTTCGGGTTCCGTGAAATGCGGGGAATTTCTTGACTAGCTGCAAACCAGTTAGCTTCTCAAGAAGGACTCTGCACCATGGAGTAAGTAAGTAATTCACATGGGACGCATTTTCGTTCCTGCACCAGTACAGCCATAAAAGTTCAAGGCACAGTTGTTTCTGTTGACGCCATGAAGGCACACAGTGGGAACAGAGGTATAGCTCCATTCATTCTTAACCTCGGCACTAAACAGGGTTGAGTGGTCAACTTCAGACGCCGCCCCCTCTATCCTCGGGACAGAAATCCCGGTACCCACTAATAGGAGACAGCGTGGGCTCCAGAGCCATCTTGACCGTTTGGGGCAGAGCTGTAGAAGCTTAAAGCCCCGCTCTATGTTTGGAACACTGGAATTGTATTGTCAATATAACGTCGCGATTTTTAAACAATACTTGAGGCTGCTAAAATGTTAAACGTAATTTAGTTAGTAAATAGGCTAAAAACCAGAGCTGTAGCCTATCAAACCCGACCGCCAGGCCACGCTTTGAGAAAATATTTTGTGCCGTGGAGACTATACTTGTGGGACATCAGTATTGAACTAGCTGTTTATCACCATTCTGATGTCTAGGATTTTGAGGTGGTTCTCAGATTTTTTTAAAAAAAATTGTGTACCAGTGATTTAGACTATGCATTAGCTAAATTATGTAAGATATTCATATTGTAAGATTGCTAGTGAATTGATGTCTTACTTTTTCCCGAGCAATTGATGTGATATACGGTATGATAAGGGAATATCTCGGAACTTAGGGGTGACTCACTTAGACAAAACTGAAGGTACGAAAAACGGGAAGACAATGTACAGATAACGTTATATTGTCGTGCTATCGCGTAACAGTTGGCACGTTCGGAAAGCAATGAGTATTAAATGTTATTATTACTTGTCTGTATTCTTGCCTTAGTTATGCGGCATGCAAATCGCACTTTACAGCGCCCATTTATATTGGCATCTGTGGCCTGTCAGCTGTACTATATTTTCCTACATTATCTCATACACGGAACGATTTTCAGGGAAAAAAACGTTATTGAACATAAAAATGTGTGTTTGGATTCTCTCTACAACTTTCTTCTGAAATATTTTTCATTCTAAGAAGAATTCGGCGAGATATTATCATAAATGTACGTGGGTCGACATGTGAATTACCCGTTATTCTTGTCAGGTTTTAATGAAACTTGAATTTTCTCGATAATTTTCGAAAAATTCTCAAATACCAAATTTCATGAAAAGCCGTCCAATGGCAGCCGAGAAGTTCCATGCGGACAGCAGACAGACACATGAAGAAGCTAATAAACGTTTTTTCGCAATTCTGCGAACGCACCTCAAACAGCAATTATATCTTGCTAATGACCATAGGACAGGAAAGTCTGTAGCTGACACCCTGATACTATCACACATGGGCGTTCCTTTGTATACGCCATTGCACGTCTGTGTATGCGTGCGTACTTTAACAGCTATCGAAAGGCGGATTTCCACTACATTCTTACTCCATACATGTCTGTCATTCAGGTACAGAAAACTGGGTGGCCACCAGAAAACAAACTGACACACCGTAAACAGAATCATAAATGTTTTAACCTAATGTTGAGAAAAATTCCTCAAAACCTTCTGTGAAGTTGTGGACTACAACAGAATAAGGTAAGTAAAGGTAAAGTGCACCCTTGTACAGGCACTGAGGCTCTGTACAGGCCGTACGGTCCATAGGGGGAGTAGAAGTATAGCTCTACTCTTTCTTGACCACGGCACTAGAAGGGGGTGAGGGGTCAGCCTCACGCGTCAGCCGATCTTTACCCCCGGGAAAGACCCGGTACCAATTGTACAGGAGGCTGGGTGAGCCCCAGGGCCGGTCTGGACGGGTACGGGAAATCTCATCTCCACCAGGATTCGATCCCCGGACCATCCAGCCCGTAGCCATTCGCTCTACCGACTACGCTACCCGGCCCGTACTACAACAGAGTAGTACCCCTAAATATCTACAGTGGGCCATCATGAACTGTGGAAGTTGAGTTTAGGTTCAGACAGCTGAATGGAGAACGTGTTATCCTCAATACGTGATAAAAGTGTGTACTTTAGACAAGGCATGTTAGGTCATAATGACAGGCGGAATTTGCTCCGCTGAAATAAGCTACTGCCTCCAAATCTCTGAACAGCAAACCCAGTATCTGAGCATCATCCAAAGGCTATTCCATCCACTTATATATATATATATATATATAGAGAGAGAGAGAGAGAGAGAGAGAACCCAGTTGACCTAGCAACCACCATATTCTGATTTCTGATACTACTTCCTACTCTTTTTCTACCTACTTATGATCTGTCACCCATAGCTTCATCTTCCAAGCAGCCGCTTTCCAAGAGATAAGAATGCTGAAAACGGATGGCAGAAGGAGCATTCACTTCCCAAATAATTTCCAGCTGGGAAAAGCTGTGTTCAAATCTAAAATTCTGTACAGAGATATGTCATAAACATTCGCACCACAGACTTTCGAAATATGACAGTATGTACATGTCAGCATCTACCAACAGAGCAACCGTATGAAAATTGGAAACTGTGTTTGACAAATTTGGCATAGCCTAAGCCTGCAGTGGTGAAAAGTTTGGAACTCGGAAACAATTCACAAATAGAGTCATTATTAACTTTAATCTGTGAGGTTTAAATGCCAAAATTACTTTGTCATTGCCAGAGATTTCCGTACTGCTATTACACAGCAATTTAGGAAATAAATTTGCAAATTACAATTTTAATATCTATCAGTATTTTCAATCACAACAGAAGCATACTTCACAAATAATTTTATTATGTGGCAACTACTTTCGACCCTGAACTCAGGTCATCATGAGGCCATGATAAAAGAATATGAATGTACAGAGAAGCTAAATACCATACACTGGAGATCTTCCAATTTTACATCAAAAATACATTAAAAATGTATTTATAATGTACAAGGGACAAGGGTAAAATCATTTAGAAACAACCTTAGGCCATGGGATAATATTTGTTGAGACATTAACAGTGACAGCTTGTCTAGTCAAGAAATTCCCTTCCTCTTACAGAACAAAAGGCTTCATTACCATGTTTCAAAGAACCCAGGAATATGGTCAACATTTTCAACATCTTATTTCATTGTTCTTCCTACTTCTTTGTACCCCCTTTCTCTTCTTTTTATAAGACACACAGGGCACAGAACATCAGTTACATCCACTGACCTCTGTTAAACCATTTCACATATTTCTTGTATGTAGGTTCTGTAATAATCTCACAATTCTACACTAATGCTGGGCTGTTTCTCACAAGGTTGTAAACCTTCACAGCAAAATCCCCTCAGCAAATGAGATGTTTATTATATGAAAATGAAGTTTGTAGTCTGGGGCTGACTTCTCTGTGAACACTTTTACTATTTTATCTTTGCAGTTATTATGTCTCTCTTATTACAGGCTCTCATGATGAGCATAAAAGTGTTCCATCATATGTGGAGACACATGCTATTACCTGTTGAAAAGAAAGCTTTATTTGCTCTGCCACAACTACACAGGCATTGCAGGACAACTGAGTATCAGGTAATGAATGTCAGATCAACACACAATCAACACGTCACAGGTCAGTGTATAATCAAACATTCTATAATTAACCTAAATAGAATTTAGTATATTTGGAGTCGATTCTAAAAATTGCATAGTATAAAGTATTTAATTTTAATTCACATCAATTCAATTCAAATCAATTCAATTCATGCTATTCAATTCCATCAAATCCATTACAAGTCTAAGAGATGTACTGGATAGAGAATTAGTCAATATACATTATATCAGACACTATACATAAAAATTCAATCCATACAACCCCTACGTTTTATGAAACTCAAATCAAACTGTTTGCATAAAAAACAATGCCCATGTTATTAAATATGCAGATTCCCTGAAGATCAAAATTATTCTGCCTTTAGGCAGCACAATATCTATCATGTGATTATTTCTCTAACAGTAGTGACAATATCTGCAGTGAAACAGTATCAAGGTCATGAAGTATGCAAAATCACAAGATCATGTTTGTATAGGCAGTATACATTTCTGCAATTTGCATGGCTCTTTAATCAGTCAATACATGTATTTACTTGATGAACCACATTTTATCAGTCCCTGTAGTCAACAAGGTGTCAGTTAACATATCATGTGTTTGTTACATAAACATGAAACCAAATTATAGGTACATTTTTTAATACAAGAACTAATGGACAGAGTATTAGAATGTGAGAAAAATATTGGCAATTCCTGTGCCCTGTATAAGCACAATTCACTCTGCACTTGAGATTTTTTATATAATCTATGGGCATATTCCTATATCTAAAATGGCATAAAATACACAATATGCCGTTCATTTATGCTGCTCTTATTTTAATTCTTTGGACTGAACCTAGACAGCATGAATTGCACTTTCTTAGACTGGTATGATTTAAAAAAAAAAATTTGATCCACAAATACACAGGACTTACATTATATTTCTGCAATATGTAAAGTATTAGGATTAAAAAATTTACAACTGTAATTGTCCCAACATGACAAAAAACATGCCACGTCAAATTTTACTGACAATTTAAAGAATTAATTAAACAGCTGTATCAATTATTTAGTTATCATAGCACTAGTATTACACTTACAATAGGTCTCCTTGTTGACAGTTTAGAGTGACATCATATTAATATGTAACTTTTCATCTAGGCTACACGAACGGCCAACAAACGTATTTAGAAATGTGCAAACCATCTTGGCCACAACCACTCAAACTGTACTACGTATGGCTGCGTGATCACTGCCGGTAGGTTTAACTACAGTGTAACCAAAGATGATTCCATTACCTGGGTTTGGAAAAATATTTCTACTGAAAGCAGTGATGGGAACATTATGCACAAGGTGAAACCATAAAAAGGTTCCTGAACAGGTCAGAGTAATAGCAATACCATTTACTCTATAGCACAAGTATGACACAGATACATCTAGCAATTAGCACCAAGTTTCCTGATATAGCGTCAAAATTCTCAGAAGCCTATATAGAGTAGTGCTCATATTGTACTAATAAATGAAGAAAACGTACCAACAATTTCAGGCATAAAGAAGACATTTGCATTCAACATTAACCATAGCTTACTTTGATGCTGAGCCTGTTCAGGTGTTTTACACTGTGTGAGTAGGTTAGGATGCTGACATTCAGAGCAAATTACTGTCTCCATCTCCAGGATTTAATCACAATGAAAGCTTGAAATCATTTAAACTACTTTGTCTCAATACACATGCATTAACCATAATTCCATAGGACACAGTTATTACAGAGATACTGACAGATATGTGGTTAGTTGGTAAATTCCATGCCTTTTGCAGAACCTAGAGATTCTGTACCATGTTCACAACAATTTGTCACTAGGGCTGATACCCTCAAATCCTATTATTTCTTGAACATCTATTTTATCTCTCCTTTCTACACTCAGGTCTTTGATATAGTCTTTTCCCTTCATATTTTCATAGTAAAATTTCACATGCATTCATCATCTCCCCCATGCATGCTACACATGTCCACCTCACTCATCTCATCTTTAGTATAATCACCGCAATAAAATTTGGTGAACAATACCACACAAATTATGAAGCTCCTCTCTATGTTTGTATTATTCCTTACAAATTTCTGTCTCTCTTAGGTGCAACAGCTGCTACAACCACACCACAAATCAAAGGAATTATGACCTACTGGACATCCCATTAAACATTCAACCTCAAAGAAGTACAGTGGAAGGAGACAAACTCACCATAGCATGTAAGTAATGGATGAAATATTAAAGGGTTTTCCCAGTGGTGTCCTTGTGCATGTTACTAAGGCATATGTGGGAAGCTGAAGTACAGCTTCGCTCATTTTTAACCTCAGAACCAGATGGAAGTAAATGGTCATCATGCTTTGGCTGCTTTAACCCCAGAAAATAAGCCAAATATGCATTGAATGAGATGCTAGGTGGTCCCCAGAGCCAGAGTGGATAGTTCTGGAGGTCAGAAACTCGTCCCTTTTTGAATTTGAACCCTGAACAGCCCGTCCCATAGCTGATCGTTATATCGATTATACTATCCCTGTTCCGAGCTAATAATTTTGTGAAAGGAAAAGGCCCTAGTTTAATATGAGTTACTATCTTGACATATACCTTGAGGTACTCAGTGAACCACAAAAAAACTTCCTTCAGTATAGCCAGTATACCAAATTCTTCAGTAGAAACTGGTAAACTGAGATCACATAACAGCAATGTTTTTAGGGCCAGATGGACACAGCTCTGAGTACCTACTTGACTGGCTGTGGAAGAACAGTTACAGTGGATTCCAAAATTCTGACACACATGACCCTAAAGTGTGGGACAAGAAGAGTGTGGAATCACAAAATATCGCAGTAGTGGACATGTGTCAGTATATGAACACACACAGAAGTGTTTATGATGTTGTCAAGTCTATTGCGGATTTTGGTGTTGGAATTGTAAAAAATGTGAGTCTCAGGAGGTGGGTTTTATGAACGATGTCAAAAATGTGATAAACGTGTGACATGGCTGTAGTGGCCTGATTCTGACTGCTGTCAAAAGTTATTCCTTGTTACCCCTCTAGTCATAAAAAAAATACATCTTATTTAGAGGCCCTTTTTACTGGCTTCAAATGTGTTTGTTACTCAACAGGACAGAAATGTCACTGCTGTCATCATCTTGAGAAATTAATAAAATTACTCCAAACTGTGACTTTTCACCAAGGCAATAATCAGTCACTATGACATACATAATTGTATTAATGGACTCTGTCAAACTCCACCCAAGAGTGAATAATATAAAATAACACCATGCAAACCAGAGTTCCTCTTGAGGAAATTATATTTCCCCACCTTTTATAGAATCTGACGGTTCCCTCACTGCTGTACTCACACAATATTACCACTTCTCTTATTTAAAAGCTCAACACAGAATGTAAGAAGTTAAAGTTGACTCTGTCCATGCAATGGAGGCCCACAGGCAGAACACACTTTAAACCCTCCAGTGAGAAAGAACTGCTGTTCCCATTAAATAGGAGGCTGGGTGGGTCCCCGAGCCAGTCTCATGGTTTTGTAGAAGAGAAATCTCTTGCTCCTACCAGGAAACCCCATTCCATCCAACCCCTGGCCTAGTCACTATCCCCGCAAGACTATCTAGTTCAGCACAGCTACAAATGTCAACTTCAGAAAATCCCACAATAAAGTTAATGTGGTTGGTGTATGTTGACAGTTGTTAATATCACAAACAATATGTAAGCAGGTGCCTGCTACAGTGGAAGACACACAGAAAGTTGTGCAACAAATAGCACACATTCAGCATACTATGTTTGGTGGCATGTGGGAGTTCAGTGACCAGCTGGTGCATAATGACACTGCTTATACACACCAAGCCTTGGGAGCACACAATGATAACACCTATTTCACGGAAGCTGCAGGGTAAGCAGGTGCTAGTATCTCACATACTTTGCATGAAGCAATCAACAAGCAGTGCCCCTGTGATACATAATAAAATGTATGTGTAATAACGTATCCTTCTAATACTTTTGGCCACTTGAATTCAAGAGATGTATATGACTTGACTTATGAAAAACTCAAGCAAAAAAATGAGCCCTTTCAGTGTCATATATTATAAAATAATACAGTTAACTACATTAGCCATTATATATGTTAACAAATATAAATTCAAATGAAAATGAGCTCTAACACGGTGGAAAAACCCTACTTTATAGCAACTTTCAAGAGGATATTTAGCCCCTCATTACATTTACAAGAGTTAAGTTGCCTCAGAATTTACCGTGAGAAATAAGTGCATATTCGTGTTTTAGACTCCAGGTTTTCCACTGCCTGCAACACGACGGTGAAGGTGGTGAGACATTGCTGGTGGATGGATTCCGAGCAGCCTATGAGCTAAAGCAGAGGCATCCTGAAAGCTTCCAGAGACTCAGCACATTACCAATTGAAGCTGAATACTTGGAGGCTGGCAAGCATTATTTCACCATAGATTCTGTGCTGAAATTACATCCTCTTACTAAGAAGCTGCAACAGATAAGGTACAGCAGACACATCATGTGAACGGTGCAAACAAAGCACAGTCATTCAATGAGTCATAACTTAATTTTTTATCAGTTTTATTGCTTGCTAATTGGAAAAGCTGCAACATGTAGCAAGCAATACAACTGATGAAAAATTAACTCTTGACTCTAATCAATTAAGACTCATCATATGACACAAATTGGTGGGAGGATCATAATATTTCAACATGTTTCTCAAAATTATACTAAAAGAACCCAGTGGATAAACGAAGTTTCAATATCTTTTGCCCATATCAAAAAAGTAAGACTGACTCCACTGTGTTATTCCTTCTGATTTATGGCCAAAGAGTGTGACTCAGAACAGTACACTCTCCACCCAAGCAATTCTGCAATAACACTTGTCCTTGCAGATTCAATCTCTATGACCGGGCACCAATGAGAACTCTGCCACCAGACCAAATTCACCAGCTATATGAAGACATTCATTTACTTGCTGCCACAGTGAAGGAACCGCAAGGGGAGTGGTGGCTTAAGCTTCACCCTGGTACCGTTCTCTTTGTAGACAATTGGCGAGTTCTCCATGGGCGGGCATCCTATACAGGACTGAGGAAGATGACTGGTTGCTATGTCAGTCGATCTGACTATATCAGTAAAGCTAGAGTTCTTGGGATCATATAGAATCCTTCCACAAGATCAGTGGCACAAGAGGACAAAAGCATCAGACATCAACAGAAGGAATGCCCAGTCACTGGGGTAGTTGGCAATCTATGTGTAGTATATTATACATGATATTCTTGTCTATTATTTGCAGAACTAAACTGGAACTTAGAAACGGACTCTAACAATGTAAAAAAAAAGTCATACGAGCGTTTTATAAACAAACTGTGCAATTCTTGCACAAAATGTACATATAAAAGGGTCATCATTACCACACAGAGGTTTAATCTCTGAAACCAGCAACTGGGATCTGATTAAATTGCATAAACAGGGGTACAAGTAATGTGATGTCACTCAAATTTAATTTTGGTTCATAAAGATTAAAAATAGTCTCTTCATTGCCCAAACATCAAACTTTGTTTGAATCATTCGCTGTTTGGACACTGTCCGCCATCAATATTTAAAATTAAATTAAAAACACATATACAGGGACCCATCCTGTCCCCATACGATGAGTGTTATAAATTTCATTTTATACACTCAAAAAAGTGAAGATTCTGAACATGATATACCATTATCAAAATCTTACAACAAAAAAAAGTATGGTACTCTCAAATATAGTAAATAAAAACTGATTTATCACAAACTGTAGATTTCATTAACACATATGCACTCATGCCCCTGCATACAGCAGGATTTGGAAGTGTCACATGTGGCCACTGAAAGAGCGATGTGTGCTGTTAACACTACTAAAATTGTACTAGTTTCGTTGAAAATAATAGTTCCTCTAAAAATAAACAACACATTTTTAAGGTATCCAAACACACACATGTGACTAAGGTTATAGGAAATGAATGAGAACTTCAGCATCATTCAACCAACAACCATTTATTTGCACACACAAAAAAAAAAACAACTGTATAATCAAAATACAAGAAAATGTTCTGAACTGTGGAACACACATAGAAACTTAAAGGTTTTGGGTAGATTATTTACAAAGGTGTTAGTAAAAATGGTTTAGCCTTCTGTATAATGTCTAATGTTGGGTCCAGGGACCTTCCCAGACCTTCTACTACCATGATGGCCAATATGATGGATGAGAAGCTACCATCTAGCTTCACCTTATGCTCGATCAATGCAGAGAACAGAGATGTCATTAAAGTAGACACATCAATCTAAAAGTAAATTAAAAAAGACAGTTTCAATTAACAGCTAAAGATGGTCCTGGAATAACTTTGTAACAAGCATTTCTGGTGAGTGCACATAAACCTGAATAACTATCTAAGCATATGCCTGGAGGAATTGTGAAAAACCACTAAAATTTTCAGTCAGGATGACCAGTATCTGGGTCGAGACTTAAACCTGGGATCTCCTGAACACAAGCAAGACTGCTAACCACTTGATGAGAGTGACATTCAGGCCATTTCAATACTCTTCCAATTAAACCTGTAGTTTTGTACTGGCCTTTTTCCATAGAGGTTACTCAAGCATCTTACTTGTCTTAGCCAGAACAATGGCTTCGAATTTACTCCTCAAACAGTAGTAAGAAAACACACTTTGTGTAAACATTTATAAGAATTCTCAGCATTCATTAGTAAATTATACCACAGGTAAACACAAAATGAACCCTACAGGTGATAGAACCAAGTCAGATACATCCATTTATATAATTCGGAGTGTTCATCCATTGTGATCTACACTATCAAAACTAATATTGACAGAAGAAAAACCGAAACACAAACTTGATCATTTTAAACGGGAAACCTGGGTAAAACTGCCGATTTTTTGGTTCATTCCTGGATGCAGTCCAAATGAATTTCTTTCACAATCAGGGAAAGCACACACACAGAGTTTCTATCACGCCTGGAGAAAGCTCAATGCTCAATTATACTACTGTTGCTAGGGCACAGCGAAAATAAACCTTATTCAGTGCAGATTTTTCTATATGGGCATACAGTAGAAAATAACATCCCCTCTCTCCTCAAGACTACAGGTTTGGCCATCTGCAAATTAACTGGGAGATAATGAAGAATATCTATTAAAGACAGAATAATCACATTGTGGAACACTCCATTCACAGTAATTCAAACTCGCATGCACTCGACAAATATCAGCATTCTACACATCAGCCTAATCACTAATATCTAACCACATTAGCTACAAAACTGATTCTCAAATTTTGAAAACAATGTGTAAATTCTGAGCCATGTATCTTCATAATGCTTCATGAACATGAACAGTATGGAATTCCCATTCAGTACTCCTGGATTGAATGTGTCACTTTCTTTACTGTTAAACTATTACAGTCCCAATATAAATGTGTATTAAATTTCACTTTCCTCATTTTTGTAGACTTTTAGATGTTTCCAAGAGGAATATTACAGAGATTTTACTGACAGTGTATCACACTGTACACACGTATGTAACACAAGTAACATGAAGACAAAATATATACATAACTAACTTGTTCTAAGGTAAAACTCCTGTTCAATGCAGCACTCACAATTTCACTCATTCTGTGTTTGAAACTCTCTGGGTTCGTACACTGATGCACAGAATGATTTAGGAACAGTTCGCCAACTTTTTCTCCCTAGAGCAAAAAGATTAGGATTTATGTCATACAAGTCTGTGTGAAATTCTGCACACAACGAAAACTAACACACTCATTGGAAACCATTCAGGTAAATCACACGTTTACTAAGGCATTTCAAACATCCCATTATACACACCAAAAATTATGGCCCCTTTCCTCTGTACTCAACAGCCCAAAATACTTGGGCACAATGATTCAGTTTTGGACATACAAGGTTTGAATCTAAGATACAACTAAAACTGTGCAGTTATCACATCTGGGGAGGATATATGCGTATGGTTAGGGCACAGGAGGATCAGACATGTCTTCACTTAGAGTGAGAGCTGTGAGTCCCGTAACACATACACTATTGAAACATGAACAAGTAGAATTAATATTATTCTCATTATTTGGCACAGCTGACAGTACTTCTTAAAGTACATAAGTGAATAGCATTTCCATAAAAGTAAACATGTGTTTTAGTCACAAACCCTAAAAATATGAGATTACTTTACGGACACAGGCTTACAGTGGAGGATGGTGGGAAGAATGTCAATAGGACACAATGTGAGATATGGTGTGCATTCAAATGGCTTAGGACAAGGTTCAGTTCCATGGCAGATTCCTGTACAAGAAGTAACAAACATGGCTCAGGACAGGGTTCAGTTCAATGGCAGATTCCTGAACAAGCAGTAACAAACATCTGTGTATAAAAAAGAACAGGAAGTTTTATCATCTCAGTGACTGTGAACTTTCCTACATGTGTGCCATGGTGTTAGCTCTAACAACACACAGTTGAAATATAAAACTGTTTATATTATGACCTTCTACTTTTCCTGTGGGGACTGTGGTAGAACAGTGGTTAAGGTGTTGTGCTACAAATCGGAAGGTTGCTGGTTCGATTCCAGATGGTGTCATTGGAATTTTTTACTGACATAATCCTTCCGATCGCACTACGGCCCTGGGGTCGACTCAGTCTCTAACAGAAATGAGTACCAGAAGTATTTCTTGGGGGTAAAAGTGGCCGGTGCGTAAGGCTGACCTTACCACCATCCTGGGCCATTGTTACGTAATCTGGGAACCTTAACTTCCTGGAGCCCTCTGGGCACCTCAGGCCTGTAATGGGACTGATTTACCTTTTACTTTTCCTGTAATGTTCTTACTAGAGAGAATTCCATTCTCTGAAAGCTAAGAAAGAATAGAAATATGTTACGCCTGTGTGAGGAAAATAAAGGATTCCTTCTCCTGAGAAGCCAGAACGAAGAGCAACATACTACGCTGCAGTGTAATAATCATATAACTCTGAAGAAGCTGTCATCTTCTTCGCATTTTAAGTCTCACATAACAAAGCAAAAACAATGGTTATGAGATGCCTGAAAACTGTTGATTCTAAGTCATTTCATTCTAAACACTAGAACTGGGACAGTGCAGCTTCTTTAGTATCAATTATATGGACTGATAATTAACACACATGATCAGGAAATGCAAGAACTAAAATCTACAATAAAATAAAAAAAATAAACCACTACTTACATCACCACATGCAACAGCTTTGAACACTCCTTTAAGACACCGTTTTCCACGGTCATCAAGAGATGCAATGATTCCACAATCAAGTATCACTATGCTTATTGGACATGGTCTTGATTTGAAAATTAACAGTGGCAAGGTATACCACAATTTCTTATACCTTTTATCATTGACCTCCGTTTCTCTGACTAATATATTCCCAGGATGTAGATCACCATGGGCAAAATTATCTTCAAATACCTGACAACAAATTTAATAAACCATGTATCAAAGATACACATGTGTGTATATAAGCCCAACAGCTGGAATTCTGTTGTTATCCTTTCCCCATGTAGCAAGTGACTCAACAGTTACGGGTGACAGTAATCGCTGTAAACAATCCATTGCTATGCAGCAGTTCAGAGGTCCTTACAGTTCTGTGATTATTACAGCCTAAACCTGTTCTTGCAAGACCTTCTTTCTAGACAACAGCAATGCTTGTTGTATTACAGTAATTTTAGCAACTGCACTGAATGTACAGAGTGGGGCAGGGTTCATCTGGCGCTGTTGAAGATACGTCAGTTGATCGAGGTTTATTAAAATTTATTCAAAGTAATATGAATTGAAAGACAAACATTTGCCATTATTGAGGAACACTACAATAAAGTTACTCTTCAAAACAACGCCCATCAGATATCATCCATCAAGACTGAGGCACTGCTGATCTCAGTTCACAACACTTTCCATTGCACCCACAGGACAGGTGACATGGCATTTATTTCTTCAGAAATTCTTAGCCTGAGACTGCACAAGTCTGCTGAATGTGTCTAATACATTCTTCTTTGAAAACAAATACCCCCTGAAAAAATAAATCACAACCCAACAGATTGGGTGACTGGGCTAGCCAAGAAATATTGCCATAAATGATGTTATATTTGGAAAATGCATGGTGGGCAGCCAACCTCAGATACAAGTTTATTATTCAGTGAAGTCCTCACTGAACCTATAGCGAACACAGTTAACTTACTCCTTCTGGGTCGCCTGAGTACTACATAAATCAAAATGATGAATTATTGCTGCCACACCCTGTACATACCATGACATGTACAGTCAGTGAACTGTGATTGCACAGCATCTTTCCATGGATGTATTGTATACAAGATGATCAATGAGATGGTTGTCTGTATAAATCAATGCCAGAGATGGGAACTATCAAATTTTTTTACATAAATTACAATGTGCTTTATACTCTCTGAATAATACATGTGTAATGTCACAATGTCAACTGCAGACAAGCAGCACATTAAAACGCATATATATATATATATATATATATATATAGTTCACTTAAAAAATGCAAACAACTATGTAAGGGATGATGTCGAATGGTACCTCATGAAATGAACCCCTCTGAAACCCTGAATAACAAGTATGTTCCTGAAGTTGATGGCCCTAGAAAAAATAAATATAGCCCCCATTATAAGTTGAAATATGAAATGCATATATTTGAGCAAAGAGGATCTGTATCACACTGGCCCATTATCAAAAGGAGGACTCAAAAATCACTTTTGCTACTCAACACAGAAGGGAAAAAAAACCTGATCAGAACTAGCTTTTTTAGGTTGAGTGCCATATGGCTTGCTCAGATCTATAAAGAATCATGTCTGATTACTTAATTGTATATACCTGTCCTAAACCCAGGAACCAGACAAATTTTAGAATTATGACTGAATCAAATTGTGAGCCATAGAGAGTCTTATTTGTCACCAGACTGAGCAATGCATGATGGGTTGCATCACTGGTCTCAATGCAGCAATACATTGCCCAGTATATGGCACGCACTGGCAACAAAATAATTGTCTCTACTACCACAATGATTAAAAAAAAAAAATGTGTGTTAACCAAGATGTCATGAACATTCACCCCAATTATTTAGTGTAGGTAACTGATGATGTCTACTTCTTTAGGCTAATTATAAAACAATCACTAACTTCTTGACTGCTTTTTTATAAGGGAAGAACAAAATTAACTTGGAACTATGAAAATATGTTTCACACATTACACATAGAGATAAAATAAGACTCCACTGTCACATAACATGGACTGCATTTAGTTTTATTACAGTCACAGGATCTCGACTTACCATTTTAAGTATTGTATCAATGCCAAGCTCAGCTAACTTAGCATTGAACTGCCCAGATGATCTGTCTGTTACATAATGCTGAACAGGTACACCCTCTTCATATGTTTCGACCAGTACGTACGGTCTTACAAGGTGCCATAATGGTTTTGGAAATCTGACTGAATCCACACGAACAAAGTTCACAGCAAACTTTTCAAGGTTGCGGGCCTCTACACAAAGATTTACCTGTAAAATACCAAAGTCAATGTACATGCACTTACCAAACTAGAAATTTCTAAACATAAATTCTGTTGTCCCTTTTACTCACCTCCAACAGTGTTATGCAAGATAACTTCCAACAATACAGAACATTTGAGGCAAGATAACTTCCAACAATACAGAACATTTGAGAACGATACAAAGCATTTCATCTTAACAATTATCACTTCTACATGCTTCATACATGTGTGTGTGTGTGTGAAAACAAAGTGCATTCCTTATTAAGCATTTTTCATATTATCTTAGATGTACACTACTTTGTAGTTTTGGTACAGAAGAATGGTGGTTTACTATATCTCACATGTGAAACAGTTTAAAAAATGAAATGCCTAAAATAAGTTTAAAATCAAGGTCATGCTGAATAAAAGCATTAAAGTAAACTACATGTTGTACATGCAGAAAATTTGACATGAACATTCTACCATCATTCTATGCCAGTATTCTAGTTTTTTAAACCACTCAAATAGAGTGATGTTACAGTGTCTAGTTGTTTCAACCTATACAACAGCAAAGCCTCATTCCACTGTTGTTGCATTACATGAAGAATTCTGTCTTTGGCTTCAGACAGTGACACACCATCAGAGGACTGTTCAGGTCTTCATGGTAAGCTGCAGCCTGTACTGTACAACAAGTACCAAAACTAAAAATGGTTTTCTGTCACTTCCAGTACGAATACACAAGCTGAAACACCCATTCTTCACCCTGGTATTAGTGTGGCTGCACATATGCACGGTCCAAATGGCCAACTGACACATTTTTTGGCACGTTTGCAAAACTGCATAAAGTGAGTACTAGCTTCATGTCTGTCTGTCTAGCTATCCACCCATCTGCATTGAACAACTTGACTCCCACTGGATGGATTTTCATTAAATTTGGCACTTGAATACTTGTTGAAAATATGTTGAGAAAATTCAAGTTTCATTAAAATCTGACAAGAATAACAGGTACTTTACATGAAGGCAAATACATATTTATGATCATATCTCAATCAATTCTTCTTATAATGAGAAACGTTTCAGACAAAAGCTGTATAGGAAATCAAAATACATATTTTATGTTCAATATTTCTAAAATCATGCCATTTATGAGATAATGTGGAAAAATAATGTTGAGCTGGACAGGCCACAGATGACAATATGGCCCATGTGCACTGCATGCTGAACACCTACAGCTACAAACACACACTCAGAATAAGTAATACATATTGCTTTGTCACTGTAACAGTAGTTGCATGAACAAGCCTCAATGTTACATTATATGTACACTGCTTGTCTGGTTCAGTACTAACACTGCTATTCCCAAATTAAAATCTGGCAACTAGCCTGACATTAATGAGGGATTTAAAATACCATATTCCTGGAAAACACGAATTAAAGAAACTGCACTGAAATTATGACAATGCTTATTTCTTACATTGTACATATTTAGTAATGCCATATTTAGTGTGTGTGTGTGTGTGTGTGTGTTAGTTAAACCTTCAACCTACACTTAAATAAATTTCATAAATAATGCAAATAAGAGCATGGTACATCAACTCCTTAACCAATACATGGAAGATAGTATACAGCACAAAACAAACAGAGAAATATTATCATTAAAGTCAAGTTCTGAAACCAAAAGGATGCGATATCAGATACATTCTTTATCACTAACATCTCTGGCACTGCATGTTGATAGGGCATGTTAATATCACTGCATTACACTATACCAAAAAATACCCAGATAAAGGTTACTTTATTCATTAAATAATATGAACAGCAATTACTACATAGGGTAGAAGGAGCTTATATAATACAAAGACTTGAACTACAGTTAAGACATGTCAGAGAGCACTGAATATACCAGTACATCCCATTTAGGCAAATTTGTTTCAAAAGAGATGCACCATATATGATATTATTAATGTTTAAACTAAAATTATAGAAATAAAATAGACCTGTGCTTTCATCAACTGTCCAAAGTCTTCAACACAATCTTCAAGACTGAGCCATTTCAAACTTGGAAGAATCCAGGTCACTGCTGATGCCACAGCTTTCATAATGCAGAGATCTTGCCTTGACACAAAAAATGAAACATAATTAAATTTTATGTTGAAGACAAAACAAAACTCACTGTACCTAGACGGGACATACATATAGAGGACAGTACTTACCAACACCAGTAACACTACGTACAATTGAACATGGTAGTTTTAAACTGATCGCCTCTGTGGTCTAGTGGTCAGAGTTTCTGGCTACAGATACAGAGGTCCCGGGTTCGATCCCCGGCGCTACCAGATTTTCTGAGTAGTAGTGGGTCTGGAACGGGGTCCACTCA
>Ga0123354_10006305_pt1 | contig 17582 bp, 14 predicted proteins | sample TergutLab28metaG_2_FD_97872 | JGI IMG/M metagenome (GOLD analysis project Ga0123354, IMG submission 97872) | Labiotermes labralis P4 segment gut microbial communities from Petit-Saut dam, French Guiana - Lab288 P4 | ecosystem: Host-associated > Arthropoda: Insects > Digestive system > Gut ...
AGACTACACAGCGCAACAAGTAGTCGCAAGCTCCTGAAGATGGACGTATTAACGTCTGAAACATGTTGAGCAGTAGATAATAAAGCAAGTGTCATCTAGTTGGTCAACCTTTATTCAAATATCTTGCCTTGCATTTGGTTTATTTTAGGATAACGTGCACGCGGTTGTAAATCCTTGCTCTTTATTAAAAAAAAGTCCTTAAATAGGATTATTACGTCTCAGACTCTTCACGGTTTTCTCATTTCCATTATCTAACGCTTCCGTTTACGTCCTTCCCACTTCATCGACCATGAATAGCCCAAATTTCGATGCTCCTACAAACAACGCAGTTGACAAAGCCGAGATAAGTTAACACGAAGTCAAGAAATAGACAGTCCTAAGTTCAAACAAGGGTTATGTTCGTAATTTACCGATTTTCCCGAGGCAAATATGCAGACATTTTATAAGACGCTGCAAATATTTAAGACAACATAGCAACAATTGTGCCATTGCACAGGTCTTGAAGAAAGCCGATGGTGGCCTAATTAAGGTATTTCGGAATTTCCTCTGGAGGGACTAAGAAAAGCTGCATTCATCAGTCAGAACAGTCAATGTCTCGGTCAAGATTCGAAACTGACGCCTCAGCCATACAAGCCTAACAGAGTGCCAGTTTCCTATACACTTTACTTACCATTAAAATGCGTCTAACATTACTACTGTCTCCAGCCGCCTTGATACTACGTGGGCCACCAGACTAGAGAAGAGTTAATGTCCTTATGAAGGATGCACATTAGATAAATATTAGGCTCTCTGTGTTACTGCACATAAACTTCATTTAATTCAGTGGTACAAATCCTAAGAGCACTGACACATTACAATGTCTTGGATAGGAAAAAATTTGTAAATTCCAGAAAAGTAACACGTACACGCTACCTGCAGGAAACGCATAAATTTAACGTGTAACAGGGAGGTCGCATCCACCACCAAAAATTCTTGACCGATTTCACAGCCACCAACGCATTATGTGTACCATGCCAGTGAGAGGAACGGCCTATTCTAAATTTGTAGAGCGAGTTTAGTTTTTGTTCATACAAATTAAGTACTTTATGGTAGGTTAACAAAAAATGTAAGTCGATACTGTGGTGAATAAAACTGGATCAAGATCCTGTTTAAATGTGGTTTGGTATTACTGTCGTCGGGCCTTCAGGTTTTGAGCTACAGCTTGTTTTTTCTCGGTCATATAAAACGAGTACTTTAAATACAGCGAAAATGTAACTCGATTTCCTCAGACATCCCTCGTCTAAAATGATGAATACATAACCAAATTCGTATTTCATTAAATATGCCACTTTTGATATTTCAGTAGGTCTATTTTGAACAAAATGAGTAAGAATGTGGAAGACATCCAAAATCCAAGAATGACGTACCTGAAAATGTAGGGCGCACGAGATGGAAGGTCGAAACACAGCGGTAAGTCCGAATAAATGAAACTGCGCTCCAGATGAGCCCTTCAGAGCAGCAAGTTGGCATATAACTGCTATAGAAGACTTCAGTGTCATTCGTACTGCCCTGCGCATTACTGGACCTAATGCATCACAACACAACTAGCTAACAACGTTACAGTAAATAACTCGCATCAGGGTTTAATTGGGCGCTTGTGGCATGCTGCTCTCAGAGTTATCTCTATAGCAGAAAATCCTAGGCGACCACAGTGGGAAAAGTATTCGACGTGGATACCGAATATTTGAAGTAGAGATTTTAGGTACTTGATATTTAAAAATTCATTTTCCAATTTAAAACACATAGCGTTCCCATTAAAAACAACCTGGATAATGTTGTTTACAGAAATAGACGTTCTTTATTGTGAAAATGATGTGGATCACAAACACACCGTGTGGGCAAAATGTAGACTTTGTGAATGTTCCAGTAGTTGGAGTAAATATGTAGCAAAACTGTATTTAAATGGTCAAGTCCCTGTTTAAGCAAGTGTAAGAGGGACTGAGGAACTTTCGCATACATTTGACATTAATAGATCTGCAGCGAAATACCATTCAACAGGCTCGTAAAATTAAGCATGGAAATGATGATACATTTGTTGATACGAACTTGCAATAGCGTGTTGTCAGACACCTCCATCATATGCAACCCAACCAACGAACAAACCGATAGGTGTTGCCATCTCTTGATCAAAATATTAACTACTTTCACATTCACCTGCGGGGTCCCCCTGCATCCACCTTTTCAGACTTGGTGCTGTTCCAAAATAATACCACAGATACCTTGAAGTCTGCTGTTCATCAACTGTGCGTAAACTTTGTATCTCGAACGAGGAACGTTCATGGAGTGCCGCTTTATGCAGGTACATGGGTGCCCCACTGCTCGGGAAGTCCCGAAGAGCACGATGTTTTTCGAATTCATGGTGATACACATCTTGTGTGTAGATTCTTACACAGTGAACATAAATTGAGACGCGCGTAGTCCGAGTCGCCTGTTACGTGACTCAGGTTCATACGCACAAGTAACCGAATGTAGTGGGCCGTGGTCAAATGCCGCAAAAGGAAAATCTTGCGATTGTTCAAATTGAACTCCCAACACGTGTTTCAGAAATTATCAATTGACGCTTCCCTTGTGTGTAATCCGTTAACTTCCAGGCCTTCAAACACCTGTGAACCCATTCCCTGTTGAAAGTAAAGACAAACTGTATTATGCATGAATGGCCAATTGTAAATGCATTTTTGGGAGTGTAATTAATGTTTACCGAAGGGGATTTTTCCTGTAAACACGGAATAAGAGAACTGTCTCGTGTTACTAACATGAAATATAAGTTGTCTATAGGCAAACCGCAGTGGTACAATTAAAATTCGGCAGGTAGAACGAAATATTGGTTAAAATGAAACTTTTATTTACTACATTCTTTGTTACATACTTAGTGGTATAATTTGCAGTTCTTACCAGAATAAATATTGTGATTAAGAAATGGAAGTGCAGTAATGACTGTTTTCTCTTCAGGCATTTAATAACTCCATAACTTTAAAGTTGGTTTTTGACAGCAGCCTCTGTCAGCAACAACTTCTGGTGTATCAGATGTCTTCCAGAAATCTATATCAAAGTGAGTGATGTCACCATGTGGTGGTGGGCTAGTTAGCCAGTGGCTTAGAGCAAACTACAAACTGCAATTTCATGAAAAAAATCCATATTATGAAAAACTCTGAAACATCTACATGCTAGACAATAATCATGTATGATCACCTGACAATGTAAATGTCTCAGCTAGCCAACATGAATATCATACATACATAAAAAACGTGGAAAAAGAGGTGTTTTGTCCCACTTATCACATTTTCGTACACCAAAGTGCTGCAATGATAAATGTGGGAGGATCCAACAACTGATACGCTATGACAAACACATATCTTCTTCTTCTTAGATGGCACTACAGTCCAATGTGAACTTCCCTCTCCCTAATGGACTCCTCCCAGTACTGTTTTCTGACCTCCTTTTCCAGTTTTTAATTTTGCATTTATTAATACCTGTTTGTACACAGTTCCACCATCTGTTTTTTGGTCATCCTCTTCTATTTTATGTTTAACTACCTCTTTCACCAGTTCCTTCATTGCTCCTGCTCTGTACAATATGCGTACATTCCAAGTTGCTATTCTCATCTCATTACTCCTTTTCCACTGCCTAGGTCAATTCCACTCAGTCTGATTGTTCTGAGGCCACAGTTTGGATTTCCTTACAGTTACCTTTTTTTATGGTGACAGGTTGTTTGCCTGTTGCCCAACCCCCAAAACTGGATGGCCAGTCCACCTCTGGAGAAGGGTGGCCCAGCTATACCCCCAGGCACCAGGTACCCATTTTAGTCGCCTTTTATGACTTGCATGAGCTGCAGTGGGACTATTCTTTTCCCTGGTCACTGCTCGGGGAAAGACAAACACACACTTGTACATAAATTCTGAGGCAGTACATATAGGATCAATTTTAATCAAGATGCTCTTTCAGAGTGTAAAGCTAGAGAATCAAATCTCTATCACTTGAAATTAACATCTACAATAGGTCAGCCACCACAGTTTTATGATGCTGAATGCCATACACAAATTTTTATATTGATATTGCATGTCTTCAGCTAACATAGAGACAAAAATAAACATTTAATGAAAATGATGTACTAATTTCTTCTTTCAGATATGTTTCCTTGATGACAAGTTTATGATACAACCAAAAACATGACCTTATCACACATTTGACAATAAAGTAATTTTACATAATCAACATCACTATGTACATTCATAGGTTCCTGACTTACAAGAGTAATTTTTTTTTAATTTCCTATTATAATAGTGGCTTGTCGATTAAAAACTGAACAAGGATAAGGAATTTTGAAAAGCCTAGAAATCCAGCACTAAAGTAATGACTTGCATGTAAGAAGATTATAAAGGAAATAGCATTTACATATTAGATTAAGGCAGTAGGATGAAAGGACAGCATATATTTCTATATATCATAATTTATTCACTGGGAATGGGGGAAGGGGGGGGGGGGAAGACACACACACACATACCCACACACTTGAAATTAAAATACTCAGGCAAATACACAACTCTAAGCATAACAAAATAAGCAATTATGATATTTTTTTTCTTGTGGTGCTTCAACCCAATTCCAGGTCATGGCCTGCTCCTTCAGGGCTTCGCAATCACACTCAGTGACACACCACAATCAGTAGGACTCATCTGAACGAATGATCAGCCCAATGCAGAGACCTCTACCTGAGTACATACAACACTCAACAAGAGACAATCATCAATGCCCCCAGGCAGGATTCCAACCCACAATCCCAGCAAGTGAGTGGCCGCCTTAGACTGCATGGCCACTGTGATCAACCAATTAGGATACTACACAGTAACAATTTTGTGTTTTATACTGGTCATATAGTACTGGAAGGGTAGTTAAACTGAGGAGGCTATAATGGGCTGCAAATTTAGCTAGGATGGGATATACAAGAGAGGAACTGAAAATTTTGGTGGAGAAACCTACCAGAAAATTTCCACTTGGAAGATCAAGAAGGAGATGGAGAAGAACTTTAAGATGGATTTTGGATCACTTACTTGACTGTGTTAAAAAAAAAAAAATTGGGGAACTGGATAAAGATCTTAATTTTTGCCTATTGGGCTCAAGTAGGTCAGAGGGGAACTGACCGTGTCCCAAACACAGTACTTTAATTTTTATTTCAAACATGCATAATGGACACAGTTGAAATGAAGAATGATTCTAAATGTGATATATATACCAACATCAGAATCCTATAGAATTGTATTATGATAATGTTATGGAAATGACTATAACAATGGGAGATATATGGAGATGACTTGGGATAATTGCTAATGTAATACTTTGGTACTAACAGCGTCACTTCAGGTAATACTTCTATTCACATATATATGCTGCAGCCAAAAAAATCTTATGTTTCTACCACCAGCCATATTCTGAAACAGAAAAATTAGTATCTTCTTTTTGATCAGTTTATATCTAGACTTTTGTACTTCATACACTTAAATGTATTATCACTTTAATTATGTATCAGAACAAGTAACACTACATTCATACTGCACCTCATTATATGAATTTTCATAACAAATGATGGTCAATAAGACAAAACAGGAAAAGGAACATAATTGTGACTACACTGAGGAAGCTGTCAAGCAAACAACCACTGTCAAGCTGAACCAACTTCACTGTGAAATATGCAAGACTGTAGATCAGAGGGAAGTACTGGTGTCTGAGTGAAGAATGATCACTGAACAACTGCAAGCACTTACATTTCTTTTAACTTACTTTCAGGTAGTAAAACACACTCAGATTTTCATACTCATTAAAACCACAGAATTGATTATATTTAACTGCGTCACATTTACAACTCACCTCTGCTTGCCAAAATTATAAGGCCCTGCTGTTGTATACCATTTTGACATACAATGAGAAGTCAGTATGTAACACTCTTTCAGAATTACTAACCTATTTGTCACACATGGATGACATCTGATTAACAAATTAATCTTGAAACTGACATATAATATGTATATTCTATTAGTCTAAATATCAATTGGACATGAGATCATAATAAATTACATACATTTTCAGATACATGTTCTTGTGGGTTGTAATATTCTGTAGTCATATGTTAGGTACCAACATTTCAGAGGCACACTCTAATTCCATCTTCAGGGTCAAAGTGCATATGGTATAAAAGGTGTAGGTTACACAGGAAGATTACAAGGTGGGTCCAAAGGAGGGCGCCAAGGGACAGAACCCAGTGCAGACTGATGGGAACAGTTTACTAAGACATTTCCTGTAAACTGCTCCCAGTCACTTTGACCTGGAGAATGAGACAGCATGTTCCCTTAAACATATGTATTCATGTATGAGTTCAACACTACAGAGCACTGCAAACCAAAAAAACATATCTAAATGCACACCACTGTGAAAACCTCTAATCTGACTACACACACTTTTCTTACCATTTTACAGATTCCATACAGCATAAAGGAAAATAGTCATTTGATGATAAATGTAGCATAATTCAAGCTTCTGGCTTGAGGGAAAACTACAGGAGTTACACAACGAATTCCAGCACCACCAAGAACAGGGAAGTGGGCAAAAGAAAAATTTTCTTTCCATCTCTCTCTCTCTGTCTGTCTCACATCTTACGTTTAAAACCACACTGCACTGAGTGAAACACTGATTTTTCCATTCATCCTTCAACCAGGTATCAAAGTAGTCATGCAGCTGGCAAGATCCTTGGCACAAACACATAAAAGAGATGATTTCATATTTCTACAATTATCATCAGTAAACCATCAATGTTTAGTGCATTACTGATGACTTTGGTTCTAAGAGCCAATGTCTGAAGCATGTGCACTAGAACTTGTAGAAGGAAAACATGGACACAGTGAGTTACTGTTCATACACAGTCTTGTACATTTGCAAGTTTCATGGAACACGTCTCTTTCTAACTTCTGCCAGCATATCTCTTTATGGTTATGTACATTTCTTGAATTAAACAAAGTAGTACATTCAGCATCAGTCCTCAGAAGAGCGCTGCAGTTGCTGTTTGTGCACCTAAAAAATACACATTCGAATTAAGCTTTTGTGACAAGATTATATATTCCTATACTTGTAAATAAATTATCCGTCACAAAACAATGAATCTAGTGGACACAAAAAAGTCTTCAATGTTGTAAATAATCTGTACACTAGCAAATAATAACATACCTGTCATGATGTCACATGCTTAAAGAATGATTTCTGCTGTGTTCATCTTAAATGTTAAAAAGGTCACAAGTCACCTGTAACATGCCATACCTGGCACAGAGGGGAAAGCAGAGGTATACCTCTACTCATTCTTAGCCTTGGAGGGGTATGGTCAATGCCACACCCCAGCCGCTTTACTCCTGGGAAGGAGTTCCAGTACCCATGGCAACGGAGGTTGGTTCAGCTCTCAAGGCCAGTCTGGACAGATACGGAACGGAGAAAATCTCTTGTTCCTACAGCGGTTCGAACCGTGGACCATCAAACCCACATGAAGTCACTATACTAACTATGCTAACCCAGCACAACCTTCCATGTATAAAAAAAATTCAAGTGATATACAATAAAAAATTTTTTAGTCTCACCTTTTGCATTAGAACACCTGAAGAAGGTAAGGCATTGTAATATTTTTCTTGAACTTATTCTCGTTTCTAGAGACATTAAGTTTTAGTATTACTATGGTTGAATACATTCAAATTCTATTTCATTAAATTTGCAGAGTCACAAGTGATTAACACAACCCCATATGGAACATGTACGAACTGCCATCATGAAACACGTTCTGACACACTGGACTACCACTTGAAATGAAACAAGTTTACTATAGTATGAATCAACTACTTAGAGAGAGCACAAACCTTCAAAGACCATTTGCAAGGTGCTGTACTGTCATACCCAATCAAATGCTGAATGGTAAAACCAGTAACAGTAACATTATATCCACTTCCAATTATGAATAATGCCAAAAACATAACACCTAATATCTAGGGCATGAAGTAACCCTGACTGCAAGATTACAAAGTCACAACTTAATCTTCTGAATTAAATTTAAAAATTATGAAAAAACATGACTACTAAGACCATAAAGTGAATAGAATGCCTATAAGCTGGAAAACAGCAGCTACAGGATTTTGCATTATCATTTTTTTCATACTTACCACTTCAGTTACATGAAAATTACTTCCTTACATGAAACTCTGGGCAACACAAACAAGCACAAGGAGCAAGACAGAAACTCAAAAGCACCATGTTACCATATTTATGTCATGAAAAGAAAAGCCCTGAACAGTATGTGCCTGTATTATATATTTGTATAACTGCTAACAGTTCTGAACTGCAACTAATGCTGATGTATAGCAAAGTAATATTTATATAAACTTCAACACATGTGATAATTGTTTTTAAACAGCTATTTTTCAAATTCTGCACATGCAGAAAAAAGGCACTAACATTTTGAAATATTAAACATTTGTTTATATTTATCAAATTATTCACACTGATCATATAAATAAACTTGTGTAAAAAATAATGGAAGATAATTGACACTGATAATTTCATAACCACATATTGAAACAATTTAAGCACTTTACACACCAACTTCATAATTCCACCTGACAGCAGTGTAATTTCTTGCAAATAAAATGATATAATAGCATACAAACATGCTCTTTATGTGGTATTACTCCTACAGAAAGAAGCTGTTGGTGCTACATTTTAAGAGTCTTCTACTTGAACATTAAAATTAAAACTCTTTACACATACACAATACAGACAATATTCCATACCTCCACACGATGAATCCACCTCTTGTTTCACGGGCTTTTCGATATTTGAATTGACCGCGCAACAAACAAAGCTTTCCTTTTCTGGTTTTTGTCACAATAAAGTCTCTTTCTATCCTATGTACAAAGAAGACAAACATAAGAGTTTCCTCATATATTCATACTCCAAACTGTTGTATTTTCTTTTACATTTATGAGAAAACCAAGAAAAGAACAATAACTCTTATATAAAAGGTATCATGCACTGAAATGAAATTTAACACCAAAACTTCATTCATGGTGAAAGACATGATGTACCTAAAAGTATACTACAACTGTTATTGCACAGCTCTAATTAGCTCTAAGAAAGGCAATGATAATTCACATCCATGAGCATGGCACAATCATCATGAATTCTGTAAAATTTTTTCACAGTGGATAAAAGCAAAAAATCAGGCACTGATCTAATTTGTTTCTGTAATTTATTATTCTTATTTGTACACAATACTGTTACACAAAATCAACACACTGTTCATAGCAAGATACATCACTGACTACCAAATTTCATTCGTTCTTCACTACAGTATCACAGAATACAAATTTTTAGATACTATACAATCACATACAGGATTCAACTGTTTCATGTTTGTTAGATGAGTCTATACATTCACTGATGGTTTATTTGGGTACATAGTTATTTCACTATACTGTACCAACTAGAGAAGAAACAATAACTTAAAATATTACTTACTAAAATTATGTAAAATTTAACTTTTCCTTGTTCCAAAACGTTTCAAACATTCACTGACTGATAATTAAAATACTGCAAATGCAGAAAACTCAATACCAAAACAGTACTTTCAGGACATTATATTCCTAACCAGAATAAAAGGAGTTTCACTGTATAATACATCTGTTCTATTATATCAGTTCCAATTTCTGTTACTGCAATAATGGTTGTGATGTGCTAGCAATGGTCCTCCTTGTTGCATCACTTTCTTTCTACTGTTTCCATCATCACTGCAACATACTGCCTCCCCCACCCCCCAAAAACAAGAGAAAAGAAAAGAAAATGCTTGAAGTATTTATTGTAGGAACTTACAATGGACAGCTGACTTCTGAATAATGGCAATGATTCAGAGAAAAACTCATTATCTCACACTTCTACCTATTACACATAAAAATGTACCAGCACCTATACATAATACAAGATTTGCAAGCAATAGGAAAGTGTACTTGAGTTCTGCTCACATACTCCCTGTTCTTCTTCAAGCATTACATCAAAAGCCTATTATATTTCTTATAGAAACATGAAATGCTGGTACAGTGTTTTCTTGATTCTGCATGTCCCAATTGTATTGTTCAAGGTTACACATCATACCAGCCAATGAATTGAAAGACTTTTTTACACAAAATAAGAAGGAAGGGTTTAATTTCTTCACCATATAACTCAATAGTGTATATCCTATTTTTATTCTAGTGTTGTAGTATTATATACGAATAAACTGCTTTATATATATATACACACACACACAAATAAAGAGTATTAATACAATGTGTACACATAAATATACATACTTATATGTTCTAAATTGTCATAATCCATGTATACAAGCTTTTCAGCAAATCAAGGGAACCTCAGTCCCATTCACCTCAAGCCACTGAGAGTTTATTGTACTTTGATTCTTGAATGTTTCATCATACAGAAAATAACTATATGGTAAATATCAATTCACAAAGCATATATTCTGACAAAATTCACACTACATGAGATAGGGAAAGAATAAGAATCCACTTATGTACACAACGATGCATGCTGCAAGCTAGTCAATGACAACTGTGGAAAAAGTGCAATATTCTCTTCCCAAGCAAACATTCTATTCAAGAAAGTGATCATGAATGGTCATGAAGGCAGTAGGGTGAACTATGAGTTTCGTAACTGGCAAACAGTGACCAGCATTGCAAAGGATCATAGTGACCTCAAAATGCTGGTAACTATTTACCAGTCAACACAGCACAAGCCAGATGACATGAATCTTTCAAAACTAAATAAACAAATGAAATGAAGCCATACTTTCTTACAATTCAGCACTTTTCTCCATTTCATTGCTAAAATAACATTTAATTTCAATCATTGAACCATTTTAGTTTCACTGGTAAGACTAATTCAGTTTCTACACTTTCACATACTGTAGACCTACGTGTATAACCAATTTGGTTAAATCCTTAAGCCTCCCACTTCAGAATTGCATTTGTTTTTTATTAAAAACACTCAAACATGTGATCTGAGGTGAAAGTAAACATCCTTTAAATAAGCAGGAAGCTATGCACTCATGCCAGTACAATCAGTCTGGGACTCCCATCACTCATACTCTGATAAAAGCAATTCTACATTATAATATTTAGTCACAAGTAGGACAGCCACATTCTTATCTTAAAAATAAAGAACTCACCACTGCATGCAAGAAACAGCAACACAGGAGGGAAGGCCTCTCTGCTAACAGCATTTATGTATTCAGTACAAACACCAACACCAAATCCTACCATTATACTCTATTCTCATGCTATAACATACAATACACATCACAAACTCTCCTCTTCTCCTGAAAGTCAACTGTAATACTGTTCTAATTATTAATCTTTTTCTCAATCTTGCTAGAGGACACTCTCCAGTAACACCTGATCATCAACCAACTTTATTGCAATACACCATGTATACCAAATTACACACTATTTTCCACTCCAACACATTTCTGCCATCTCCAGTAAGTTTAGGGACTTCAAACTCCAGCACCCCTCCCCCAGGTATGTCTAGTTCACTGTGACCCAATCTAACTACCCTAACAATACAAGGTGAACAGCCTGCATTGTTTTACTCTGAGGAATAATGAATAACCAAAACACAACTAACCTGCTTATGAATGAAACAGACATTCTATAACCAACAGGTATATATAAGAAAACAATTCCCAGTGTTCATCATCAAGTACAGCATAAATGCTTAAAAATAAGAATTCTAAGATGGCAAAACATTCTTAACCATTCCACTTCTAGAATTATTTTAAAATAAGAACGTAGGTCAGTGCCGATCAACCTGAACATATTAATTATAAACATACTTAATGGGATTAAGCATACATGTCTGCATTTAACAAGTTACAAATACCACTATATTTACACATACAGGAGTTATAATTTGGTCTCAGCAGAAATACAGAACAGGCATGAATTTACCTCATATACAATTTTATGGCATGCAGTATGAATAATACAACACACACATACAGAAAAACAGTCTGTTTTCCACAAAGTCAGGAAGAACCTTTATTTTTAGGGTATGGGTTGCAATATGGAACCACAGAATACTTAATGCTTTCTATGTGTTCATCTTGTGTATTCATATTATCAACAGAACTGCCCTCAGTATTACACAGTTAACATTCAAGTTATTGGACAGTCAATTTAAGATACAGACCAGAGACATTTCCTAGCCTGTAGTTACTTCAAAGGTGGAACATGGTGGCACAGAAGGTTGAGGCACTCCGCTACAAGCCAGAAGGATGCAGGTGTGATTCCCGATGCTGTCACTGGAATTTTTCATGGACATAATCCTTCTGACTGCACTATGGCCCTTCGGTCACTGCAGCCTCTAGCAGAAATGAGTAACAGGCATATTTTGTGGGGGGGGGGGGGGGGGGGGGGGAGGGCTGCCCCCTAAGAATATATACAATTTATGTTTGATTTTAAAGTAGGCCTGGATAGCCCAGTCGGTATAGCGACTCATTATGGGCCGGACGGTGTGGGGATCGAACCCCGACAGGGGCGAGATTTTCCGCATTCGTCCAGACCGGCCCTGGAGCACACCCAGATTTCTGTAAAATGGCTACCGAGTCTCTTCCCCGGGGGTGATATGGCCGGGAAGTGGCGTCGACCACCCACCCCATTTAGCGCCGAGGTTAAAGAAAGAGTACAGCTATACCCCTACTCCACACGTGCCTTCGTGACATGCAACAGGGCGCGCTTTACCTTTACCTTTACCTTACGTTTGATTTTCAAACTTACTTTGTAGAGATCGCGTTGTAGGTATTACTGTGAGGCGGTTTGCAGCTGCACTTGTGTTCCTCCCAACACAACGACATGGTCCACTGCTCACTCTACTGTTTAAATCACGTAATCTGATCTTTTTTTTTTATTCACTTCATGATACCCAGTTTGTTTTGTTTTTTCAAAATTTTCATTTACTTGGCATTAGCCGATTTCAGTGGCTCATTTCGACAAAGGTGTAAATCACGTGACATGGCTTGATAAACTAGTGTTTACAAAAGATGTGCTTTTTAAATTTCCATGGGGGAGGGGGGAGGGGGGTCTGCAGCCGGTAGAAACTGGATGGGGCTTAGCTGTTGTACACAGAACTATCAGTGCCGGGACGGTCCGCAGCCAATGCTGCCAATCGTTGTGGCCCCGTGACGCAGCAGTTCAGACACAGACGAGATTCCCCACAGCTGCAACGGTAGCACCGACGAAGTCCCAGCTAAATACTCGCAGTTTCCTTCTACTGCTGCCAACATGGTTGTCCATGTGGCAACAAACGTGAACCTGGCCACCCGATCAATTAACCAAACAATTTAGTGATCGGAAATATTGCTGTCGCCTGTAAGGTTCACACCATAACCTGCCATGGATGCCCATAGAGGGAGTCGCGGTATAGCTCTACTCTTTCTTTAGTCTCTTCGCTAAATGCCAGTGGACAGTTAGCCTCACGCCCGGGCCGCTTTATGCCCGGGAATGATCCAGTACTCTTTGTACAGGCGGCTATGTGACGCCGTGTAGTCTGCTTTAAAGGTACCAAAGGATCAGACGAATGGGCTGTGTGAATGATTCGTGTATGTATCCTGATAACGAGGGTACCAGGTTCGTCTGAAACGTCGGCTGACGTCTACGCTACATCCAAGTGGACGGCAGCCTTCACAGTAACTGCCGTCAGAACCTCAAATCTGACATCTCTTGATAACTAACAAACAAAGTTGTCGGTTGACAGTTTAAAACAGCGATGTGTAACAGGCGGCCCGCGACTGTTACCAAACACAACTTATGTCACCCCCATGGACATGAAGGACAATTTGTGTGTGTGTGTGTGATTTGGTTGACTTCGTAGGTGTAGTTAAATTTGACAAATTACATTCAAGTTATGGTCTTTGTAATGCGTATTGTCGCCCATGTGACCATAAAAGTTGCCTTCCTTTCACGCACAACTCACATTTACCACCATAATCACAAGATCCCACCCCTGGATTCTATCCTGGGCCAGTCAAGTCCAGTGCCCTCTCTCAAACACATTTTCTGTAATATCATCCCACCAACGCTTATGCTCCTGACGCGGTCCCTTAACTTCCTGTATTCCGTACATATTTTTGTTCTCACTTCTCAATGTACACATGCATGCTACATGTCCTGTCCTCATCGTCCTTGATACTGTCATTCTAACAATGTGTGGTGCAGAATGGGCGCTATAACTATCATTACCTGAGGTACTAAACATTCAGCATGGTTACGAACCAGGAGATGTTTAATTCCCGTTGCTTTTCAACCCCGCTTTAAAGACACGATTAGGAAGGTGTAGTGCAAACCAGGGGGGACTGATCACAAGGCAATGCCTGGTTTCACGTTTGAAACTTTTACAGCGACAACAGATAAGAACTGATAGCTAGGCATAAGTTGGAAAGGTGGAGGCAATGACTTGTTGCAAGGCTCTATCCGGCGTTCGCGTGCTCACACAGAGAAAAACAACGGAAGCTGTTAGTACCAAGGCCGAGACTCGAACCGTGATGCTAACGTTAAGTCTTCAGCCTTCTGCTCGGTGGGTCGAGGTTTCTCAGTTTGGACATCCCTATAATGATGGATCACCTTGGAACACGCTCGCTCGGTTGATACTGTTTCCGGCATCAACGCGCAAACACTCTCTTTACAGACATGCGCGAACTTGTCGACTGGTGTCAATATATATAGTTGAAATGTGCCACGTGTTGACGAATGTACCAACGGAAATACAGGTTCTGAAAATGGTGGGGTATTTCCCGGCTGCGTGGACCACTACCAGCGTGTCAACCCATTACGTTGCTGTACAAACATGCCGTGTTGTTCTGAATGTGGATGACGTGTTCAAACGTACAACTTAGTTTTGAATACTGCTAACTGGAACAGGATGCCGTACAGTCTAGTAGAAGAACGAGGCTAGGTCAGTCCAGCTAGAAAAGCTTACTCTTACTAAATTGGTCAAAATGTATGCAGAAATTGCGCTAACACAATACTGTTACAGTAACATAGAGATGTGCAAGACGACAGTTTGTGGTAACAGCGGTGGATGACTGTCGTGCAAATAAAGCTATGAAACATGTTTATCGTAAGGAAGGCGAAAGTTCATTACCGTTTTTTTTAATGTTTTGCTGACCGTGCATCTCAGTATATTTATCTTAGTAATTAACCAACTTGATGCACAAAATTTGGTCTTACAATAAATTTATTTTGTGCCTCTACATGTTTCGAGCACTATGTGCTCATCATCAGGAGGTCAAAATTGTGTTATGCAGCCTCTGGTATCATCACACCTATAGGTGGCCGTCCGGTGCACATGTTGGTTCCTCTCTCAACCTGTGCACCGGACGGCCACCTATAGCTCTGATGATACCAGAGGCTGTATAATACAATTTTGACCTCCTGATGATGAGCACATTGTGCTCGAAACATTTAGAGGCATGAAATAAACTTATTGTAAAACAAAATTTTGTGCATCAAGCTGGTTAATTACTAAGATAAATATTCATTACCGTGTTGACAACAGCCCACAACTAGTCCCTGTTTCGGGCCAGACGGATCCAAGCCACATCCGCAAACATTTCCTGTTGCTTTTAGTATTACTCTCCCATCTACGCCAGGTATACCAAATGATCTCTTCCTTTTAGGTTCGCATCATAAACACTTTTGTGCGAATTTCTTACCGCGTAGTAGCCGGGGTAGCATAGCTAGTATAGCGGATACGCTACGAACTGGGCGGTTCGGGGTTAGAATCTCGGTAGGTAGGGGCAATAGATTGTTTCTCTTTTCCAGAACGTCTGGACCCACCCATTCTCCTTCTTTCTCAGGGGTTAAGCGATCGGGGCGTGAAGTTAACATCTCACCTCCATCTAGTGCCGGCGTTTAGAATGAATGGAGCTATACCTCCGCTGGAACTGACGACTTCCACATCCTTGCCAATTTACTGGACGGTAGGGACGATCGTCGTGCAATAAGTAAATATTAATTAATACATTTAATCAGCACATAAACTAATGCACATACCTAAAACTGTTACACTAAAACATCTAAAACCGCTCCAACATGTTTCGATCCTAAGATCATCTTCAGGGAGCTACAATGTTCCTCGCTAAAGCCATATTTTTTAAACACTCACTGACTAATTTTCTTATATCAATTTGGTGCTGTGACAGCATGTCGTATTGTGTCGTACATAACACACGACACACACCCATGGTCAGGCCCATTCCCAGCAGTGTACGACACAATACGACATGCTGCCACAGTACCAAATTAATGCAGGAAAATTAGTCAGTGAGTGTTTTTAAAAGTGTGGCTTTAGCAAGGAAAAGTGTAGCTCCCTGAAGATGATCGTAGAATCGAAACATGTTTGAGAGATTTTAAATGTTTTAATGTGAAATTTTATGTATGTGCATTAGTTAGTGTGCTAATTAAATGACTCTACGAAATGCACGGTGCACCGATGAAGATAATTAATACGTTCATTCATGGTACCGGAAACACAAGCAAATAAAACACGATACTGCAGTCAATTTAAAATTTAAAAAAAAAATGGCCTCTGTTTCAGGCAACTTTCACTTCACAAGGAATTTGTGAAGCTGCAGGCTGTTTCCAAAAGCGGCACCTTGTGAGTTATTTGCGATGGTATCCGTCACAAACGGAATGTTGATCAGCAGAATGGTCTGCAGCAAAGTGAATGAAATGTGGTGAGGCCACAGACAGGCTTTATGGACTTATAGGAGGACTAAAAATTACCGGCCGATACAGCGATAAAATTGGTTGTTCTTTTAAATTGAATTGTTTCCATCCCGTTGTGTATATATACACCAAGTTTTTCATTAAGTCCACTGTCTTTACACAACATATATTGTTGGCTAAAGTTTAGTTAAAGAAGCTACATGTTTCGGCCTTACTTGGCCATCATCAGGCTTACAAAGATTAGTATCAGTTAAGGTACATAATGTTGATGTACCGATAGGATCCCATCGGTACAGCGAACATTTGTACTTTAACTGATACCAATCTTCTGTAAGCCTGATGATGGCCAAGTAAGGCCGAAACATGTAGCTTGTTTAACTAAACATTAGCCAACAACATATGTTGTGTAAAGACGATGGACTTAATAAAAAAACTTGGTTGTTCTTTTGTTTAACAATTTCCTTAAAACACAGAGGTTTACTTTATGTACAGTACCGCGAGGTTTAACATTCTGCCCACACAGCTGTATTTATGTGTTTTGTGTGGATCTCAGAACAAACAGCGATTATTTCCCTATACGACATTAACTGATTGGTTTGTATAACCGAGACGGAGAGTGTGTACTGCGCGGTACGGACTGGGTCTTTATATATAATTCAGGTTATGTGTTTTGTGTGGATCTGAGAACAAACAGCGATTATTTCCCTGTACAGCATTAACTGACTGGTTTGTATAACCGAGACG
>Ga0123354_10006307_pt1 | contig 17581 bp, 6 predicted proteins | sample TergutLab28metaG_2_FD_97872 | JGI IMG/M metagenome (GOLD analysis project Ga0123354, IMG submission 97872) | Labiotermes labralis P4 segment gut microbial communities from Petit-Saut dam, French Guiana - Lab288 P4 | ecosystem: Host-associated > Arthropoda: Insects > Digestive system > Gut ...
AACTATCCAAATTTGTATACAGTGTACACATAATGTATATCCTGTCGCCAGTTCTCTAGTCGTCTTCCTTCTCGTGTGCCGATTCCTACTTCTATTATTCTATTATAGTCTGTTACACTCGACTCACTGATGTGATTACGCACTAGGAAAACAGGAATCATGAATATTGCCGAAGTTGTCCGAGACATTCCGAAGGTCAAAGGCTTAATTCAGAAATATATATATATATACACACATTTGTTGACTCGGACAGTGATAATATAACTACGCTTGTCATAAAAAGTAGTAGAAATGTTCTTCTTTTGCAGTTTCAGTACCATCAAAATATGCAAAAGCTTTGAGAAACAGCAATTAGTGAAAACCCCGGATATTAATACACACTTTAAAAAAACTAGCCCAGACGGAAATTTTTGGGTCGGAGAAGAGGGCATGCCCGGGGTAGAGAAAATACAGTGGCCCTAGTTCAAGAATAAACAAAGAAACGATGAAAGAGGTCATCGGGCAGCGCTTGAGTAATTTGGTAGTTGGTCATAGGATGTCACGTGGCTGGTCTACTGAATAAAGAGCTAAGGAATAATGGTAAAGTTATACCGACACATTAATAAGCACCATACCATGAAGTAATATGGGGGACTTGGGATATATTTCCAAACAGTCCTAACCTCGAGAAAAAATGCAAGTGAGTGGTAACAGGACTGCTGTAACTCCGTATCCTCGATCAGGGCATGTAGAATACGTAACAGCGTGTCATTCAAACTTGACGTCTGTACTTACTTGTTCTGGTCGTGAATCTGGCTGCAAAGAATAGTAATAAATCCTTATGCTTTTACCAATTTCACAAATGTCCATAATACTGTAAAACAAAGCACACAGTGTGAACAGGGAAAGTGAGTACTGCCTATCGGGTACCATAGCAACCGGTAACACTTCCATGTTTACTCTTCGATAGCTAAGAAAAACACGCTTGCACGTAGGCCTAAAGACAGCACTGTATCTCCTGCATTGCTGTTACCTGCAATTCACACCGTCTCCTAAGCATACATTCTCTTTCGCGCCTTGCAGGACTACTAATCGTTATCCAGTAGAGTCTTGCCCTTAGCAGCGTGAGTTGGGGTTCCTTACGTACCCGAAGAGCTCCCCCCCCCAAAAAAAAAAACATAAACACTGTCAACAATAACAACGAAAACAACAGAAAACTCGCCGTCAAAAGACACGATTGAATTTCAGCCCATTGAATTCTAAAATGGAATACATCGGTTAGTTGGAGTCCGGACACTGTAGTTGGTACAGCCACTAGCTATGGGATGTATAATTCCGAGATCAAATCCCGGCAGAGTGGAGAGATTTTTCTGTTCACCAAACCATCCAGACCGGTCCTGAGCCTCTCTCCCCTACAGCCTACTATTCAATTGCTACTAGGGTTCTTTCCCAGAAGGAGGCCAGGGCATCAAGTTGACCACTCATTTCCATCTACTGCTGAAGTTACAAACGAGTAAGCTACAGGCTGTATCAACATACCCTATATCCCTTGATGGGGTAGACAGGGACAACTTCAGCTGCTTCATAACCTGGTTACTTGTAATGTGCTGATGTCCCCCACCAGAACTGCTACTACATGCTTAAGTAACCAAAACTGGGTTCTTTAAATCTAAAAAATTAACATATGACCCATACACTCCATGCAACTGCTCAACAGATCTGTCAGTTACAGAACCTTTGATACAACAGTATACCAAACCAGACAGCCTACATTATAATGACACTTATTACAGTTCACTCATGTTTATATGTTAACCACACAGGAAACATTTATTGTGTTCGAAAGGAGCCCTCTGCCAGAAAGCTCTTGTTGACAGTGTTCTGGTACTCCCAAGGGACTATATGCAAACAATAATGTAGAGAGGTACCACAGTAATAAGTGCAAATTACTGTGACATGCTAAGAAATGAACTGGGGCCGGCTATTTGCACAAAACAGAGAGGAAGGTTGTCACGGGATGTTGTTTTGTTACACAACAATACACGCCACCATCCGGCACACCACACCATCAACACCATTCAAATACTGAATTGGAAAGTTCTCGAGTGCCCTGCCCACAGTGCAGATCTGGCGCCTTCTGATTTCCATCTGTCTGAACCCATCAAGAATGCTCTAAGAGGTCATCGATTTGTGGATGATGATGAGGTGAAAAAGGTGCTGTATGAGTGGCTTCATAATGAACCAAAAAATTTTTTTCCAGACATTAAGAAGTTTGCAGATTGCTTGGTTAAGTGTAATGAGAAGAAAGGAAATTATATTGAAAAGTAATGTTCTTCTAATGTTCTTCTAATGTCCGAAACATAAATAAAGATTTTTAACAAATAAAGTGTGTAAACTTTCTAAAGTATTTACGTACTATCCCAAGCACTATCTCAAGACTAAGATAAATGCTGTGTTATTATGCTGACACAGTTCTGACATGATTCTCCTTCGGCCCCTCACTCAGCTGGCAGGTTATCAATTTGGCAGCAGTCCCATGCACTTTCAAATGCTCTCAGCTGACAAAAATAAAATGCCTAAAATGTCAGCAACTTCATGAACTGCAATTTCTCTGTTTTTGGGCACAAGTTCCTTCATTTTCTTCATCAAAATGTTCATCTGTTTTGATCCCTGGAGGATGTCTTGAGAATGAGGCATTACACTGTTCTTTTAACTTGGCAAACCATTCAAAAACATTAGTTGTTCCCCTTGCCTGCCATACAAAAGCTATTTTCAGCATTTTAATATTTCTGTAGCATTTTCCCCCATTTTTAAAGCAAAATTTCTTGCAGACATGATGTTCTTTGAAGTCTGTAATTTTCTAGGAACATCACAACCACAAATGGCACAACAAACCTGTACTTAATGAAATATTATTCTATTATCACACATGCTACAGGTTACCCAAGCAGGATATGTCCCAGTAGACCCTATTGTTTCTATGTCCAGCAGTAGAAGTTTGTACTAGCAGCAGTGTCACCTCATGGCCAGTCCAGAAACTATGTAATTGCAACATGTGAAGATTTGTACCACGTCACCTTGAAGATGAAGACGAATTTTATGAAACCTCAACAAATCAGCCCCCAATGACATGGTAAAATTACACAAAAATGGACACAAAATTATTTTAAAATTGCCATGAATGCCTCAAGTATGTGATTTATTAAAGTGTGTGACAGGAGTCTAAGGTGCATCACAAAGACATTTCTCACCAGAAAAGACTGAATATATTATATTCTTATGTACAATTAACAAATAATCTCATTGTGGCATATTGTAATTAAAAATGAGCATATATAATAAATCTATCTATGGTTAAATGACAACATAGTAAATAAAACTTACCACCACGTAATGAATTGAACTGAACTCATTCAACTCAATGGCATCTTGTACTAACCGATTTTTCACAGCTATACATAAAATCACAATGAAGGACTAGGCATTGCATTAGAATATTATATTTACTGTAGCACATCTTACCAAATATCTTGTCTTTGGCTGCCAATATTGGGTTATTTTCTCTGCAGGGACTACATTTTTTTTTTCCCTATATGACTACACAAATTGTTAAATCTTATCATTGTGTAAGCAGAAATAGAAGAATTAAAGTTTAATGATGTCAAAACGGTAAAATGTTATCCAATAACAGTAATACTGGAAGCATTAAACTAGAAGATATTTAGCAACCTAAGAAAACAGATTTCATTCAGTTCACGTCTATGTGCATCACATCTGCCAATTAAAGGTAAGAAAGAAATGTGAATTTGTAACTTTAAGTTGAAAAGTTACTGGAGGAAGTACTTCTTCTTCAGGAGTTCCAGTTGTTCTTCAGATGACTTCTGGGGCGAGCTAGTGGATGGATGCTCTGTAAGGGAATCTATAACAGAGAAAATGGAATGTGTGTATTGAGATTGCTCAATTAATTGGTGTACTTATGCTTCTACCAATGCATCACCCTTCATTCATCAGATTCCCACTGACAAACAGGGACAGTGTCAAGCATCAGGCTCATTCAACTATGTTGTGTATATATTCTGTATAGGTTCTACTCTGTGTATTTATTGTAAGGCCAACATAAAATTAAAATTAGGATAGACTGTAGGAAGTTGTGGTCCACAAACATATAAATTAGTTGCCTTCCCTTTGTCCCCTCAGACAAAAACCAGTTGTGTGTGTATGCCTTTGTGATGCATGGAATTCTCTACTGAGAACTGGAGGGTTAGAGTACTCTAATGGTATATTTCAATTTTTCCCTCTCACACAACAACACATACTTTTGTCTGGACACTTGCAGAGTGAAGGTTGGTACGACAACCATCTGCTAGTTTTATAGTACCTCTATTAACATACATTAACAAAAGTTATTCTGTTCTGTAATGAGTAACTGCTTTTGTGGTTGCCAACCCATGACTGTCATTTATGCAATCTGAGAATTTCCTAAATTACAGGCTAACTGCCTGGCTGATGAATTTGAAAATTACCTGCCACTATCTGGGGTTATGACATCTCACATACCCTGCGACATTACGAACTGTGAAAATGTGTTACGGAAAGTGTATGATTCAAACCTTTCCCTGAAGTGAAGGTGTGGGTTATGGTCTTCTGGATTACAAACTTTTTGTAGTTTGAGAGTTGACAATCATACTGACGCACCAGTACGTGTGTGTTTGCGGATGCTCCTCTCTAGCTCTCTGCGCAAGATGTGACTGAAAGGATGGTCAGTTTGCCAGGCATCAGCTATGCTGGTCGTCACCGCAACTGCTGGACTGGATACGGAATTTATCACAGGCTGTACTGGACTTGACCGGTGTATGGGAGATCTCATATCCAACAAGTAACCTTTAGAATTTAGCTCCTTCTCCTTCCTGTAATGATAAAATACAGGCGAGAACTGTATGTTTATACAAAAGCCATTCTAAACCATAATTTGCATCTCCCAGCCACTACCTTCATCTTCACTATGAACTTATCACAAGCAGAAAATATACATCCTGTTCTGTCTTATGGGTGCTTCTATTTCATATGTACACCCTACCTTAACTCTCGCAAGATGGCCACAAGTCATACCTGTAGGAAAAGCTCACTTACACACATACATTACCTCACCAATGAGTGAAATATTTGGAATTAATTTAATTAACAAAACATGGATCATCATACTAATGGTCATTTTTAAGTACATCCTATAATAATACCTACATGAAGACTACTGTGACACTAAAGACAACTGGAATTTCTTAATGTTAGTACATTCAAGATGAATTTCTGTAGCTGGTGTCCTGTCTGGATGCATAATAAAACACAACTAGCACAAAAACATCACAAAAACTGTTAGAAGCACTTACAAACTGGAATTTGGGGCAAGGTTTACGCTGTATGATTTCTCTATAAGTTTCTTCCTCCTAATTTCATGTTTTTTTTCGCACTCCCGTGTTAACTTCTCACACTTTTCTCTCAATTCTTTTTCTTCCTCTCCTTTGGCTTGTAGAGAAGCTTGAACTTTGGCCAACTCAGACAGAAGTTTAAGTCGTGTCTCCTGAAAATCTTGCTTCATATGGGATTCAGTTGTGTTCCTTAACTGGCTAAGACGTGTTTGTTCTTGAACCTAAATGAAAGTTAAAGAGTTGAATTCGGAGTTATATTTGAGCATTTATTCACCCAAACGCATTTAAACTTATAACAAAAGAACAGGTCTTAACACACCACATATTCTCTACGCAACCTAAATAAAGCACTTAAATTTTTCTGCATCTGAAACTGAAAGTAATGTAAATATACAGTTAATATCACAATTCAAATCATCCATAATATCCTTGCATAAGCCTGCATATGGCCTCTTTCCGCCATCAATTAACAACATTTATTAAAGCCAGATATCTACTAAGCAAAGATACTGATATCTCTGCTTAATATTAAGAAATATATGCATTACTTTTAATACCTTTAACAAGCTGTGTGACTAAGTTCCACTGATGACTGTACTTCACCTACACATCCATACTTGCTATACGACACGTTGTTGGGCGAATAATTAATATCAATACGTCAAACACAATCACATTTACTGTATAACAATATTCTGTTAATAATAACATACATATTTTGTCCTGAAGTGGCCATCATCAGGTTTCATCAACATATAAAAGGATGTCAGATATGTTATTATTACATGTGTAATGTAACAGTGAATTCTCACAATAGACACACATAATTATACCATATTTACTTCGTCTTATATTTGTATATAAAGCCTGATGATGATCCTTTTAGCCTGAAACATGTAGTTTATTGTTAACAGAATAATGTTATCCAATAAACCCAGTTGTGCTTGGAAGCAAACAAATTAATTATTCGGTTACAGAAACAAAATCAGATGTCCTTAATTAAAAAAAACAGTAGAAGAACAGAACTTAAGTAGATGTTAACTATGCCAAGTAAGTTGCGGTAAATCTGCCTCCACTGCCTCCCCCTCTTTCTTTGTCTTCATCTTTCAAATGTTGTATTGACACAAGTACTCATCTGAATTGTGCAGTTGTATTATTATAATGTATGTTTCACAAGTTAATATGCTAGCTGCATAAGTGACGACAGAAGTGCAAGTGATGTAGATATTTCTGATATTTTTTTTTTCCGTTATTCACTGGCAAGGTTCTATGTCTGACTGTAACTGCAGACAAACAGTTTTATTTACAAGGGGCACATATTTTACAAGCATTCTGTTTATTACAGTATCCTATTTACACAAAATAAGAATTAGTATGTTAGCCTTTGAAAGGCTCTTCTCAAGATCTGGCATCTTCAACACCATGCTGAAAATCCCAGAAGCTGAACCTTGGATCAAATTCGTCTCATATGAATTCCATTAGAGATTACAAAAACATTGAAGGCAACTTAATTGTTAAACAGTCTTATATCATTTCACTATGTGCTTCCTTCATCTCCTTAATGGACTTCTCCCAGTCAGATGTGTTGTTTTACCTCTCTTTCCAATATGTCATTTTACATTTATTAATATGTGTTTGTACACAGTTCCACCATCTGTTTTTTGGGCTATTTATTACTTACGAAGTTGGAAATAAATATGGTTGTTATTTATGTCGAAGAAACTCAGCGTCAGGCTCATACACATTGACTGCCACTCTGTATACAGAATTTGTGATTTATGTTTCAAAGTGCAGAGACACTCCATGGTAGGTGGGATGAGATGTTTGTATATCCCTTTGTATCACTGGTAAATCTCCTAGAACTCATGTATGAGGCATAAACTGCTCCTTCTTTAGTTACCACAGTGGGTGACCATGACAGATCTATTCTCGAGCATTCATCACTTCAGCTGAGGATAGTGAAGTAACTGCTGGCACTCCAGGTGAATAGTCTCATATCTCAGAGTCCATGGCATGACCATGTCTACAGAAGTACCGGCCAGACAGGCAAGTTGGAAGATGGCAAGGAAATGGGTTGTGGTACATACCTCGTTCAGCTGAGGATACTGCATTAGCAGAAGTGAGGTGGAAAAACCTTGGCCTGATCTCTCCCACTTGAGTGCAGGAAACTCATCTCAAAGTCATGTTTGATCACTAAATGCATCCTTGCTGAGACAAAGTCTGTTGAAGCTCAGGGATTTTGGACTTTACACAGCAGAAAACATCCCTACCAGCAGGTAATAAACTAATTAATGTTTTATATAAGCAGCATACTTCAAGAAGTAAAATATCTTGTAAAAAATGTGCTTCTTGCCTATAAAACTGTTTGTCTGCAGTCACATTCGAACACAGAACCTTTAAATTGGGTTGCCAGTTAAAAGCAAATCACAAAAAAGTAACAGAAGTACCTAATTCACTCACACTTCTAGCTTCACCAATGCAGCACAGTAACTTCTGAAACATCTAGTTGAATACCATAAATGTACAGCTGATTTTGTTGGTAGTTACTTGACAATGCCAACAATTTCTATGATTATATGGCAATGGGGACAGACATGAGAATAAAGCACATGGGTGGGATGATACCAAAAGAGGAAAACTATCCTAGTGCCACTTCATCCACCACAAATCCCACATGGACTGCGCTGGTAATGATCCCAGGCCTCTGTGGTGGGAGGTCAGTGGCTAACTGTGACATGACCCTGCAGAGTTGAAACGAATATTTCTTTGAGTATAACGTCTGAAGGATGAAGGAAAAAACTGATACCACAATGCCAACTGGCAGATTTTATACATCAGTTCTATTCTCCTGGTGACCTGTGAAACATCCAGTATGCTTAAGTGTAAAAACAACAAGGTTAAAAGAGGCAGATATAAGATTAAAAGTATGAGAATGGGCTGAAAAGTTTTGCCTCCTCTGTCACACTTTTTATTAGTGACGAAAACTGGATAAAACCGGTTCCAAGTAGGCACATGATATCTCCCCTCCACCATACATAACCTTGAACCTACAGCTATACGTCACTCTGGTTGAGTGCCAGTTAAAATGGAAGGCTGTGAGGATGTGCAGTTCAAACAACATACCTTCACCAAGTTCTTGACTGCAAAAAAAAATTCCTCTCTTGACATTCATCACTGTATGCAGGCAGTGTATGGGGATAAATGTGTTGATGTAAGCATAGTTAGATGTTGGATACAGGAGTTTCAGCAAGAAGAAATGGGGGAAGCATGGTTGTGTGGGGAGGCCAATGACTGCAACAGATGAGTCACATCATGAATGTGTTGAAGAAATGATTCGAGAAAATGGTCATATCCAACAGAAAGACAGTGCTCTTAAACTGGGAATCTCTAAAGAAAGAGTGGGACACATTATCAATCTTCTTGGATTCCAAAAAGATTGTGCCAGGTGGAGATCAGAAAATTGCTAGATGAGATGAAAGCTGAAAGAGCCAGAGTTCCAAGGGAACTTCTGGGTCATTTTGAAGAGAAAGGTGTGAGATTTATATGGCTAATAGTGACAGGTGATGAAACTTGGGTCCATCATTATGATCCTGAGAACAAAAAAGTTTATGGTATACTGCCACAAAGAATCACCAGCACCAAAGAAATTCAAAGCCTCTGCTGGAAAAGCCATGTTGACTGTATTCTGGAACCTTAAATGTGTTTTGCTCACTGACTTCCTGGAAATGGTGCTAGAGTCAACTTAGAACTCTGTATTGAAAACCTAAAAAATCTCATAAAATGCATCATGAGGAAGAAGGCAGAAATTTATGACATCTTGTTCTAAAAAGACAATGCCAGGCCTCACACAAGTGCTGCCACAACTGATGCCATTATATGTTTGGGGTTTACAGTGCTACCACATCCAGCCTACAGCCTGGAGCTTGCTCCTAGTTATTTCCACTTTTTCCCCAAAGTGAAGGAAGAGCTCAGGGGTAAAACTTCATCTCTGATAAAGAAGTAAAGGTTGCGATATGCCAGTGTTTGCTGGAGAAAGGAAAAGACTCTTGTAAGCACAGAATTCAAATACTTGTCAGCCATTGTCAATAGTGTATTGAAGCTGGAGGATATTATGTGGAAAAGTGATTATGCACAGTTGTAAATAAAGGTTAAAGGTACACATATCTTCATGTTTCACTTACATATCTCACTTCCTTCATTTTGTATTTAGCTAGAGGCAAAACTTTTCAGCCCACTGTCATGTATATATATATATATATATATTACTGATCTAATGTACCACATGAACATCAATCAATACACCCTTTTTATCACAAACACGTCTCTTTACACATGATAGCTGACACATTACTGAGAGATGACAGAAAGAGTCGCTCATAAAGCAACCCTTACTTTTTAATATGGTTATTTCTTTCTTTCTTGCTTTTTAACTCACCTTATTTTCAGGATTATACAGTAACTGTAACTGACAGAAGTACTAAAAAAAGAATACAAACAAATAACAGATACAATGAATGATTATATCTAGGGCATCAGTTGTATGTTTACATGATGTCTGGCATCAGACTTGAGATAATTTTAAGTTCTTGAATTTTTGTTGCACTCAGTGTACAAATGACAGTGGTATGTCAACAGATATACCTGCTTTTCTATGAATGTATTGATTTGGCACAATTTTTCATTGAGATCATCACGTGCTGCCATTTCAGCCTCATATTTTGCACGACCCAGAGCCATTTCATAACTGTTTCTCAACTGCTCCATTTCGTAACGTGACACAAAATCTTTCTCGAGGCGATTACGTAGGATATCGAGCTCTCTCTCTACTTGCAACTTTTCCTAAAACAGAAAACACAGATTAGACAATTTCGTGTTGCAAACAAGATTAGAAAACTGAGGTTAAAAAACTGCATGCTACGAACAAGATTAGAAAACCGAGATTAAACATTCTCATGCAAAAAATGAGATATATTGTTATAAAATTAAGCTTTTTCTGTTCCAGTTAATTCCTACATTTGGCAGTAGAAGTTAAATTAAACCATCACACCGTAATGGACAGGTTTTAAAAGTCTCAGTTAGCAAAGGAAAGGTTAAAAGCTTCTGTGAGTTTTCAGACTTGTTCTTTTAATCTTGATGGTAGGAGGGTACAGAAACTAAATTATTCTTTGTAGATTCTATGGTTCATTTGATTATGGGAAACATTTTTGTTAATACCTAACCTGCAAGCGGTTTACTTATATGGGAGACTAGCCAACTGAAGAAGCTGCAATCAGGGGCACTACGGTGCAAGCAGAATGATCAGTAGTAATAAAAAATGCACATAAATATCTACCACTGCAGAAGTAATTAAATTAGGCACAGTGCTTTAAAATTGTGACTACTACATTTCATAAATATCTTTTGGCAGAAATGTGAGATTTGTAAACAAAAGAAAACCAAATTAACAGAATCAATTTTAGAAAAGGGTAACAGATGGGAATGTGAAAATTATACTTGGAACAGTGTCATGAACATCTGCTATTAAATTTTGTCAAGTATAACAAATAAAACACTTCAAATTTTACTAAATAAGCAAAGTGCGTTTACGAGGGTTAATATTTACTATAAAGCAGGTTTCAGGAAACAACATACGGGTGTTTAATTCAGGAATATAACTAGCATATACAGATCTTGTAAAAACACTTGTTCAAGTAAACTTTGGTATAACAGAGAATACACACATTATGTGATTCCACTTAATATGAAGCATATGAAGATAATAACCCTGTTACACACCAGGAGAAAATCAGCAAAACAAATTTTAACTAATAAAGGGTTTTCATAGCAAAATACGCAACAATTCTTTGTCTTTGACTATTACATGTTCCAATATTTGGTACCTGTAAATTTTAAATTCCAGAGAACTTTGCAAAATTTTGTGTACTGTTGACTGTGGCATGCTTTACTGTCTGGCAGCTTGCCTTGTTGATCTTCTCAGACTGCCAACATAACTTGCTCAAACTCATTCATCTCACCTTCTGTAACTGGTCAACTGGGGCTTTACTTTTATAAATGCAACAACCTCAGTGAACAACTTATACTACTTGTAGAGGGCCATAATCATTGCTGGTTTTGCACTAAACTCCACTGGAGATTTCCTTCTGCAGTGTAACCACAGGATCTGGATGCATGATACCAGGGCAAACATTTAGCTTTCTGCTCTTCAGATATCATTTTTCACAAACGTGGTGTTCATGCCACAGCTAGTAAGACTTTGAAATTTGACGAGCACAGTTTCAAAACTCAGTCAGTTACGTGAATATGTTTAGTCTTTATTTGTGTGTTTTTCAGTTCATAAGCAATATTACATTAAAATCATCTACACTTCACATGTTCATCCTCTATTTTAAATTTCTGAAAGCATAAAAACAAGGACTGGTCATATACTAAACTACACAGCAAACACAGGCTACAGATGGACTGTCATCATGCTGTAATATAATCACATAAAACCTGGCAGAGTCATGGTGAATATTTCAATGTCTGTGATTTATTAAGTCTCATTTTAATGCAAAGAGACCTGTCCACCAGAACTGAAGAATTCCTGATACCTCTCTTATGGCATGTACTGAAGGAATAACCAAGCCAATAAATGCTGCCATATTCTATTTATATTTTAAAACAGTAGGATAAAGCATTTGCTAACAGCAGAAGTATATTTTCTGAAAATAAATCACAATGTTCAAATGTAGAATTGAGTAAGGCACTGTTCTTGCAAGAGTCTGCACTCATTTCAAATTAAAAACATGCAAAACCTCTTTCCAAAATTCTGTCAGTTTTGAGATAATGAATTGTTCTAGTTATGCAGTGCTACATCCTGAGAGAGTGTCTGGTGAGCAGCACAATCTTGACTATGACAGTGTTAGAAAATAATTGTACCACAGTTCAACAAGAAAGAATTTGAATAATAATTTATCAGTTTTCATTACCTGAAGTTCACATCTCATTTTATTTACTTGAACTTCCAGTGCCAATCTCACTGAACTTTCTTCTCTCACTTTTTGTTCGAGTTCAGCTACCTAAATCCAAACATAATCAATCAATGGTTTTATCATGCTCTTTTCAACATAATAACATTAAAGTACAAATGACCCATAGCTGAACAAAGACAAAGTTATGTATTGTTTGGGTGATTCATCCCACTGTGTTATAAATAAACCCAACTACTGTGTCAGTTGAGCACAACTTTTATTTTGGTGGTTTAAAATCTGGCTACAGGTACACATGATGGATGCAAGCAGCCACCATCGGGCTGTGTATAAGAAGATAAAACTTTATAACTCTGATTAATAGTCATTGAAGGATGAGATTTCAATCTTTCTACACAATAATCATAATGTCATATAAAAAAAATTGTGAAGGCATAACCTTTGTATAATATACACATAAATGATGGCTTGGGATTGTAACTGTGTATCATATATAAAAATTATATTATCTTGTTAAAAACATGTAGGTTTGAAGGCAGTGTTCAGATAGAATGAGATCTAAGATATTCAAATCTGGCAAATGATGCATGTATAATCTGCCAGTTTTGATTATTTTAGATCTTGTATCTGAACACTGCCTTCAAGCCTATATGTTCTTAACAAGATAACATAATTCTTACACATGATATACAGCTATGACCCAAAGCCATTGTTTTGTATGTAAATCATATGTAAAGATCTTGTACTATATTTTAGATTCTTGGGCCCATTAAACTTTACAGTTATTTACTGCATGTTTTTCAACATATCCCATTCCTAGTCATTGACCTGAGTGGCTATTGAGTAAGTATCTTCTTTTGCAATCAATTTGCTGATGCTGTCGATAAATCAAGACAATAAGCATTGAAGGATATGATGAAAATTGGAAAGGATGTGGAAGGAAGTGCTTGTAGCCTGCTGTAAGGTACTATTCCAGTGTTATCATGGAAGGACCGAGGAAAAACTATAGGAGCCCTCAGGCAGGATAGTTAGTGTCTTGTCCATGATTCAGATTGGATGACTCCCAAATACAAATTAGAGAACATCACCATTTGAGACATACTGATCAATGATGCTCTGTAAGCTGCGGAGGTTGTATATCATTCGATATAACAGAAACATAGTCACAAATGCCTGGTAAGGACGTGAATGAAAAACCTTATCAGTTTGTACAGTTGGAGCACTGGCACAAGATTCAAACTGAGTAGAAGATTAGGGACTTGCCAAAACACACAGCTGCATGTTTATCACACTTGGAAAAGGAATAGAATTAATTTTAAGCTACACAATACCCCGGACTTTCTACACAAAAAACGAATTTAGAGATATCCACTCACATTAGAGGTGGCTTTAAGAAAGGCCTATCTAAATTTATGTCCCTTATTACATAACACACACACATATGTGTGTGTGTGTGTGTGTGCACGTGTGTATATATATATATATAATCAGAACTACCAAGTACAAAATAAGTATTTCCCATTTAATCACAACACAAACATTATTAGGCAAGAACTATAATGTCACTTCACACTAACAAAAAAGAGAGTAATGTCTCAGAGATATTGGCAGCATAATGCTATCACCCACAAGAACAACAACATAAGCATAAAATTTGATCTTTGGAATGCTTACCTGCCTCTGGAATTCAGTCAAGTTTGCATCACAATGTGAAGGGCTTTGCACACCAGTAAGTAATGAATTATTATTAGCATTATTTTGTTTCAAGGCCAAGTTTGACTCTATTTTTCCTTGTTTCCTACTTTCACCGAGTTTGTTCTTCAGGAATTGTAGATCAGATTTTAGTTTCTTTACATTCTGCTGATACTTCCTACATTTATCCTTTTCTAATTGTAGTTCTCTTTGCAGTTCACTATTTTGTATTGAGGGTGTTGTATTTGTTGCTGCATCCCTGTACAATCGAAAGTTTGCTCTTACAACTGGCTCTTTACTTACTGATGCCAGAGCTGAATTCATATTCTCGCTTGACAGTCCACATAGCATTTGGTTATGGCAATATTTTGTGCCCAGCATCACTTCAGAGCTACAGCTGCTATTATCCTTGTCAATTTGCTGATGCTTCACCATGACAACAGACTCCTGAGCTAATGCAGGTTGCAGTTTTGGGACGTAATCCTCTTGTGTTTGTTCTGATGGTAAATCATCTGATTCAATTTTCCCATGTGACACCAAACTGGGATTTTGGGATTTATTTTTAAATATACATCCCATGCCTGTGTGCTGCACTGAAGTTCCAGGGTATTTGCTGATTGGTAACTCTGTTGACTCAATATTTTTCAATTCTTGTTTCTTTCTACTGCGATGTATTGGAATTTGTGACGTACTTCCAACATTTGGTGAGTTTTGTTTTGCTTTATTCAAAAGTGAAATATCACCAACATTTTGTTCACTTTTACATATATCATCTGCCCTTATGGCGAAGTTGGGTTCATCTCCATTTGCTGCAGGCATATTAGTGACAGAGAATACACTTCCCTTCTGTGATGGCATGGCCATATCCAATGTGTCTATATTATTTGTCTTTATGTCTCCAGTTTTTCGGTTTTGTGCTTCTTCTACAGAGATTGGGTAGCCCGTGGAAATCAGAAGGGCTAATGAGTCCAGATTCTTATTTGTCACCACCCTACAATCAAAATTACCTACTGACTCATCTTTGGAAGTTTCTTGGGTATGCTGGATATTATGATATCCATATTCATCCTCCTCTTTGTGTTCCTTCTCAATTAACATTTTCTTTAACTGTGTTTGCAGATCAATATTTTCCTTCCTCAAGTAATCCAGTAAGTTGCAAAGTTCTGTGATTTTAGCTGGATGATGTTCTTTAGTAGCATCTGTTCTGCTTTTATATATTTCTTGCTCTTGATTCTTAAATTTTTGTTTCATCTTTTCAAACTCTGTCTTCAGTAAAGTGGTTTCATGTGCATTTGCATCCTGAGCCTCTTTCAGTAGGCAGCTGGAAGCTTCTCTTGTTTCTCTCAGTAGTACTAATGTTCTTTCCAGGTCGTCACTTTTCTTTTTATATTCTCCAGTCAGCTCCTGTAGCTGTGCACGTAAGGCAGCATTCTCCATAGATACATGTACCAGCTCAATATCGGGATCTGTCATTGTCTGAACTGTATGAACATTTGTCTTTGGAGACTGTACTTCATACACCATTGTTTTGATGTGAAACTTTTCCAGTTCAAGTCTGACAGATGCTAACTGCCCCTTTAATTCCTTGTTTTCCACTACCATGCCTTCCACAACATCCTCTTTTTGGTCTGTCAACTGTCCTTCAAAAGCCTTTTGTACATTATCCTTAATAAATGCCTCATTTGAACAGCACTTATCTGACATGACTGAACAAAGTTTTGAAACACAGCATGTAGCTCTTCCCGCTTCATTATCTTCCAGCACTGCTCCAAAATCTGTCCCTGAATCATTAAATTCTTTGTTACATTGCCTAATTTTATTCTCAGAAAAGGGTACATCTGCTTTGCATTTGCCATCCTCAGCCTCATATTTCTGTCCCCATTTCCACTCCAGTGGATCAGTCATGGTTTCCCTGTCTTCTTTAGCCTCTCTTTCTTTCAACTGCACCTCACACAAGCGCAAATGATCTGTTAGCTTAGTGTTCTCTATTTTCAATTTATTTAGCAGGTCCCTACACTGTTCTGGGAGCTCATAAGCTGAAAGTTCTGGCATTATATCTTGTTCCACCACACTATTTTCTTTTATATTCTCCATAAGTAAGGTTATTTGCTGCTTTAGTTTCCTATTTTCCATAAGCAGTTCATCAGGTGGCTGCACAGTCACTGTCATGGTTTCCTTACTTACCATGTCTTCCTTTTGTTTGATATGATGCACAAGAGACTCCATCTGTCTTTGCAACCTAGTATTTTCACTCCTCAATTCAAAGAAAATTTCCTGGGCATGATTTGGACTCTGTTCCCACATCACTGTTTTTTGTTCCAGCAAGTTCCTGCATGCTGTATGTCCATGTTCATCTTCTTCGTTTAGTCCCACATTCTTTCCAAAGGTAATCATGGTTATATCTGTCACAATACCTTTATCACAGCAGCCCACAGTTTTCCCCATCTGATCCCTCAGTTCAGCCACCTGTTTCTTAAGTTCATTACTTTCTGCTTGTGTACCACTTCTCTGGTCTGATTTAATTGTAACTTCCTGCTCTTCTTCGTGTTGGATACGCTCTAAAAGTATGCCTATTTGTTCTCTCAACTTGGTGTTCTCATCCTTTATCTCAAGCCATAACTCTCTTGGGTTATCACCCAAAAGGTTTGTTATCTCTTGCTTCAACGACACATTCTCCCCTCTCAGTTCCTCTTCTGTCACCGAGGCCTCCTCTGAGCTGGTAAACAAGCTATGTTTCAGTGCTTCTGATTTCACCCTTAAGTTTCCCAGTCTCTGCTGAAGTTGCTGACATTGCTCCTTCAGTTCAATGGTCAGTGATGTCAGTTCCTCCAGTTGTTTCACTGCTGTGTATGCAGTACCAGTCTCTATGCTCGATTCACTATGTGGAACATGTTTTGTGTAGGGATCCCTCAAGTCCTCCAGTAGCTTATATACAACAGACTCAAGTTTTTTATTATGTTTCAACAGTAAAGATTCAACTTTTGAATACTCAGCATTCAGCAGCTGAATGGCATGCAGAACATCTTCCTAAGACAAAAGAGAGAGAGAAAAAAACATCAACAATAAAGATGGTGACCACATGCAGCATATTATAATATCTCCCCATCTATGTCAATTTCTCACAAGCTATCTCTTCCCTTGAGGTTATCTACAAAAAATTCTACGCATTTATGAATTTCACAGCTTGTGCTAAAAATGCCAAACATCTGATTCTCACTCAATAAATTACACCAATTATACCACATAAGGTAAACAGCAAACACCAGGAAGCTCCTCAAAATGTACTTTTCTCCATCCTCTTAATACAGTAGAACACCAGTATAACGAAATTTTGGGGGCCTCAGAAATTAATTTGTTATAGTGAAATTTTGTTATACTGAAATAAGTCAATTTTCAAGAACTCACCTGTTGTTATATCCGTTGCAGGATCTACATTACTTCAACATGAATTTACAGATAAAAAAGCTTAATATTTATTAGATGAGAGGAAAATTAGGATATATATACATGAAGTAA
>Ga0123354_10006310_pt1 | contig 17578 bp, 10 predicted proteins | sample TergutLab28metaG_2_FD_97872 | JGI IMG/M metagenome (GOLD analysis project Ga0123354, IMG submission 97872) | Labiotermes labralis P4 segment gut microbial communities from Petit-Saut dam, French Guiana - Lab288 P4 | ecosystem: Host-associated > Arthropoda: Insects > Digestive system > Gut ...
AAATACGTTAGAATTATGAAACAAACTGCATTTTGAAGAGAAAAAAACGGAGAGTATATACCATGTTTAAAATATTCATTACCTATATTTGTTGAATAAGTATATAAAATGCAACTTTAGAGGTTAGAGTTGCGGTACGACCACTATAGTTGACATTAGGCGTCAAAAGGTTAATTTAATTTTCATGTTAATTGAAAGTTTAAATGAAAAATTTGTTGCATAGAAGTGACAAATTTGTTACAGTTTAAAATAAATTTTCGAAAATCCCATTGTCAGCCTTTATGGACTGGCAACTTGTGTTCGAAGATCGTCTATATTCCGTCTGAGTTGATCTGCACGCCTGTCTATGTGGGCAACAGCATCCAAAATACGAGCAAGCAATTCGTCCCATGTATCCACGTTTCTTTTGTAAACTTGTCTCTTCAGCCGACGGCACAAACAAAAATCTAACGAATCAGAGGAGACAAAGAGGCGAAGAGGGTGTGCCAGATTCCAACGGCTGTATATCGGTAAACTTTCAGAATTAGACACATGTTCATATGAACTCTTTTTCTCAAAACTATCGCTACTACTACTACCACAAAAAAATCTTTCTATTGGATCACTCTGTATATTACCGATAACTTAAAAATCCAGTTATGTGTGTTACTTCTTGAGCAGTTCACAACAATCCACGACCGGGAAATGTCACCTTACGTAGCCCGAAATTTTATTACCGCCAGTACGGGGCCGACCACTGAAGTAAGCATAAGAGTCTTCATGAGTTCATAATAAAATTATCTGATGGTTATTCTGTGACTGTACTTCAGTCAGGGACTGGGTGCGAGCCCCGATCTCACTGAATCTGCCACACACGCTCTCACCACTTTCAGCATTCTTATTTTAATCACTTCATCAGTAAGACGTCATGAAATTAAACTGCAAATATTTCGCCGGGAGGGTTTCCTGCATTTTATTCACTTCCTTTCCGCAATTGCCAAATAGGGGCCTCAGTATATATACCAACGGGCTATGTTCTCAAATCTATTTGTTTTGCTATAGCTTGTTATTAGGTTTTTTAGCCTATTTAGCAACCCGCAATTCCTATAGTGTTCTATTGCGTAGAGGGTGGGGGGATAGTCTTAATGTTGAATTCCGAAGAATGTGGCAGAAATCTGCGACGGTCTATTGTCAGAAGTATTTCAAACGTTTGCACTTAGAAATTAATAAAGGTTGTCAAGTATCCTGAGTAAGAGTATCGTGCCTTCAGAGCGAGTATGAAAAATCGATCTTTTCAAATTAGGAGCTGGATTATTAAGACAGAGCGTGGCATATTATATATATCCCCAAAACAACACGTTAAAATTCGTAACTTCCGCAGTAAAGACACTTTCAATGCCTTCAAATGAGCGCCACTTCCTGTTAATGAGACGGTGATTTCTGGAGCATCTGTTCCTTTTGTTAGTTGTCAAATTCTGCTTCAATCACAAGACCTCGCGATCCGTCATAGACCCACGGACCACTGTCTTTTACAATACAAGTGATGAACGTAACCAAAACACTAACATGGTCTCTATTAAAACATTCTGCGTCTGAAATAAGCCAGATCTTCCGCTGAGGTTTTAGTGCTAAGTTGTCGTGTTTGCTGTACCACCCCCTTAGTGGGATACCATTCCAGGCTTCCAGCCACTCTGCTATCTATCGCCTGGCGGACGTAATGAATGGGACTCCAGATTAGTTTTAATAGCATCTATCCTTCTCATTCATAAGGTTTGAAATAACAGTGACCAGAGAGATAACTTGTGGCACGCTGACACTAAGCGTCTCTTTCCGCAACAAATGAAACACTTGATATAAACATTTACGAACTAATGTAAAATATAGGGACACAGCAAGGAAGGAAAACCAGGGAAAACATGGATGACAGAGTCCAACACTTGTGTTCTTAGCTACGGAGGTAGAAATTATATACGGTTAAAGGAGAAGAAAATAGTCGGTAAAGGCGAAAGGATGAGTTGCATCGTTTATTTTCTGTTCCTGGTATTTGGTGAATTTACCCCAATTTTTACGGACTAGTCCAAGAAGATGCGTAGGGAATAGAGGTGAATTTACACGCATTTTTAATCCCTACATTATAGGAGGGTTGCTTTTAGCATTGAGTTTTGTTCTTTTACCCGTCGATAAATTACGTCTTCCTGTATTTTTAGTGTTTGAAGTGTAGTGAAATTCCAGAACGGCTGTGGACATAAGGAGAGGGTTTCTTTACTAGCATTCGAATCCCAGCTATTAGGTCCAAGTCTTGATCAGGTGATTAATATAACGCCTGCATGAAATATATGTAAACGGTTTTGATGGTTTTATCTTTTATTGCTCAGAACACGTTCAAGTCAGATATAACAAACCATCTGAGATACAGAAAAAGAAAAGTGTTGTAAAAGGCTAATAAAGTTCAGTGTGGAGGCGAGGAGTGGAAAAGTATGAGTTGGTTGGGGCGGGGCGGGTGGCAAGTAAGGAGCGAAGAGAGATGCATGCAGGTTCTTGGTAGCAGAACGGAAGCAAAGAGGAATCTTTGAAGACCTGTACTGGATGAAAAACCTGTACTGGATTCTTCTGAGTCGGAATAAAAAAAATTGGGGCGGGGGGGGGGATCGGAGGGGACAGGGTTGTGTTGAAAATGGTAATACAAATTTGGTTACCATCATATGTGCGGAATTATTTCAATGGGTAGATGTTTGTTTCACTAAAAGAAATCTGCTGTATGAGGTTGGTTGGTTGGTTGGTTGGTTGATTGGTTGGTCGGTTGGTTTGGTTTGGTTTGGTAGGTTTGGTTTGGTTTGGTTTGGTTGGTTGGTACCTTAAGTTGCCGAGCGCTTTCAGACAGTCATTTTCCTGGCGTACTTCTCTGAGGATATTACAGTTACCATTCGCACATGCCTCCCGGTTTCTTACTTTGAGATCGTATAGTGTTGTCGACAAAGGAGGAACAAAAGATATTGCCCGTAACAAACTAAACTCCAGAACTTCGGCGTTTGAAATTGATACTTCCCGAACATAAGTCAGAAGTTTTACTTCTTGAGCAAACTTACACTATAAGATATGTCTCGATTCTGTGAAGATAATAACGAAACTGTATACGAAGTTTTTATGGCTATGGGTTACGTGCATCCATTAGTGGCACTGGAATTATGAAAATTGCCTACTTCCAATAAATTGGAAGCCCTACTTTTCGTAAGTGTGTTACTTAATGACACTGCCAGTTTGAGACTATAAAGCATGTGTGGTAGATAAATGATTGTGTATGGAACATAGGTGGATTGATATTGGAGGAGAACACCGAAGGCTTCTGAAAATAACCTGTTCAAGCGCCATCTTATCTACCACGAATCCCACAAAATGGTTTGAGATCGAGTCCGCGTCTCAGTAGTGTGAGGCTGGCGACCAAACGATTGACAGAACCAAACAATTCACTGTGTCAACAAGATGTAATTAATTCTTACAATAAAACCAACTAGATACAATAATTTTTCAAATTTGTTTTTGGAATAAAACTCTACATGTTTCGGACAGTTCCTCTGTCCATCATCAGGAGTTTTTCACTGTACACACGGCAATGGTATATGTCATCCATGTTACAGTTACAGCTTGCGAGCAGGATCAAGACGGTACTGCAGTTCCGTCCCGATCCTGCTCGCAAGCTGTCAGCAAACCTGTGTGACATGTACCACTGCTATGTGTACAGTGAAAAACTCCTGATGATGGACAGAGGAACTGTCCGAAACATGTAGAGTTTTATTCCAAAAACAAATTTGAGAAATTAGTGTATCTAGTTGGTTTCATTATAAGAATATTTCACGATGCACGGTCACCTGAACGTCAAATTATGTAATTAACTGTTTAATCACTATTTTACCGGGTTTAGAGACTGTTGGACTAACCACAACATGCTCGCAGCACTGCACAGACTCTGTTATGTCAGTGGAACTGTTGAAGAAGGTGCTGATATCGACAGCTTCTAACATGCAGATATGGCAGATTTCTGGATCAAGTGGAGTACTAAACACTTTCAAAGTCTTTATAGACGTATTTAGTATTTAGCCATATTTCTATGATCTTTGTTAATGCGTGATTAAGAGTTTCTTAATCACGAATGTGGTCGTTACTGGCATCGCTTATATTATTATAGTTTACGAGCTAAGCAAATCCATAAAGCAGAATAGTTCACGAAAAGCTAATCACTGTGGTAAGTAAGAAAGTCACAACATTTTATGGAACTATGTTGTTCATCACCGCATTCACAAGACTCCGCCACTTGTTCCAGTACTGAAGTATATCCACCCAGTTCACGCCCTTCCATCTTATGTTTCGGAGATTCATTTTGTTATACTACCATCTGCACCTAGTTCTTCCAAGTGGAATCTTTGCTTCAGGTTTCCACACCAACCCATGTATGCACATTTCCTCTTTCCCACAATTGACATGCACTTCGTCCATCTTATTCTTCTTGATTTGATTAACCGAAAGATATTTAATAAAGACTGAAAATTCGTGAAGCTCCTGGCTGTGAGGTTACGTAGAATTCCACTGACACCCAAGGATCTTCCTCTACAATCTATTCTCGAGCATTCTCACCATATGTTCTTCATCGACATGTAACAGGCAAATTACAATTATCATATTCATCATCATCGTCATCATCATGTTCACCACGACTACCACCACTGTCACCACCCAGGACAGCTTGCTGTGTAATTAATGTTGTGACGTTATTCGCCATAGGCTTGTAGCGTTTCGTCTTTTGCCAGTGCACTTCACATTGTTTTTAATGACGGCATACATGAAGTACTAAGGAAGCACAAGGAGCAGTTCATAATCGTGTACTCCGGACACACAGAATATTGGAACACGCTGTTAGGAATCAAATTGAAGTAAAACTGTTTACAAAGGAGGCGTATGTCTTAAACGTTTGTCAGTGTAGTTTGAATTAACTACGCTGGGAAACTAAATCAGTAAATTGCTCTCTCTTCCCACAAAGATTGGCCTTGTTAGAGTTTCGCGGTAAAATCATACGTTCGATAACCAAATGTTGAACAGGGTTAGCACCAAGATGTTTCCGGAAACGTCTGTTGTGACGTGCAATTGGCAGCCGGCGTAGAGTAGTACACCGCAACAGATGCGTCGCTCGAGGGCAAGACAAAAGGAAGGCTAACTAGGGCTAAACACAACATAAGCCCCCCTCAATAGTCCTTGTCAAATGGTTCTTCTGTTACACCCCCTACACCCATTACCGCCAAAGGGCTCTCTACACCCCACTTAGCAGCACCACCAGCTAGCTACTGCCTCTGTCTCCTCTATTAATATTATAATTCTTGGATATCTGACTACAGAATCGTATGTATAGTGTGGGACAAGTAAATATAGATCACAAAGTAGACGAATCTTCGAAAACTGCTGGGTCCTTCTTAAGCGTTTATGCTTGAGCCACAGATATAACACCTAGTACATAAAATTATTTCGTTTTTTGTTGCGTAAGACATCCATTTACATTGGATAGCACTTAGTTAAGAAAGAATATAACTTGAGGTGCGTCATCCCCGTTGTGTTGGTTCAATAACAAAGAATTTTGTGTAATACACGCACCGCCGAACACAACTATATTTTACCTAGTAGTACAGTAGGAATACAGCTACATGTTTAGGCGCTATACGTGGGCCATCTTCAGGTTGTGATGTTACTTACAGAGCAGCTACACAAGATGTGTGGGGTGTTTTTTTGGGGGGTTGGGTGGGGGGAACGAGATCTCGTTCCCCCCACCCAACCTCCAATACCCTAAAAGAACACCCCACACATCTTGTATAGCTGCTCTGTAAGTTAAATCACAACCAGAAGATGGCCCACATATAGGGCCGAAACATGTAGCTGTATTCCTACTGTACTACTAGGTAAAATATAGTTGTGTTCGACTGTACGTGTATTACACAAAATTCTTTGTGAAAGAATATGTATTTAAACCGTTAATGCAGCAATTTGCTGCTGTATGTTATATAACTGAGGACGACACGTTTCGGCCACACTTTTCGGACATCTAAGGTCCTTCATATTTCAAGGAAAGTATAGAGAAGAGAAGATTACCGTGCAGAGGAACACATTCCGCATCCATTTTTAAAGGCACATCGATTGATCCTGTATAGGAAAGTGTAGTAGTGTAATGTGATAACCATACGCAACACACAAACACGCTGTGTGGCAACGTGTAGAGGTTTTTATTACAATGCACGGAGTGAAAAATGTGGAATTCTTAAAGGTTTTTTTAATGCTACAAGACGCGGAACAATTAAAATTTAAACTGTTAAACGTAAAAGTAGCGTTAAGCTCACTACAGGTAGCAGTAACGGTCTCAATAATGCCAGATACTGTAGATACAGTGATAGGAGCTCCTGATGATGGGTGGAGATACCACCTGAAACATGTAGAGCAGTTTGCAGATATAAATAAACTGTATATTGTTGTATCTTGTTGGATAATTATTGACACATATTACGTGATGCACAGACCACTGAATATAAATTCCAAATTTGTATTTATTTCATTCTGGCATTGGACAAATTTTATTTTATTGTAAAAATTTTTAACTTGGAACCCTACTCTTAAATGGAGGAACCTGTAGAATAGAGGCCCTATTTGCAAATAGTAAAGGTATTGGTCAACTTAAGCGCCCTGGATAATCCAGAGCTTCAACTGCGAGATAATATCAAGGAATATATTATTTATACCCTGTGTCTGAATGTTGTGTGCAACAGTAGCAATGTGGCAACATATAGTTGATCCTGCTATAAGTTAGCAAGAGTAGAGCAGCCTCTAAGATATCATAGAATAACATACAAACTTCACATTGTAACGGTATATGTACTATAAATTTCCCCCCCTACCCTGCTTGGAGCGTGATACGGGTGTGAACGTCTATGTAAGTGTGTTCCTATAGGCAGAAACACTGTTCTGTTTTCTGTAAGAATAACAGCAAAAGAAGACTAGGAAATGTGTTCATGAATCTTTCCAATATGCTGAATGTTTCATATTTTAACAACGATACTGACAGAGCAAATATTATTCTGAATATTGCAGCCAGGATGTGCCTTACATATTCATACATGGATGAGGTGGACATGTTCAAGCCGGGAACATGATTTTTGAAACAAGGTACGTCATTGCATTGCCAACCGCGCGAATTAATCCCCTGAAAATAGAGCGGTTGGCAATTCCAGAACATTATTGGAAGCGCCAAGGAGAATCGAAGCCGCTGTTAAAGCGCGCTGGAGTTTAGTCGGTAAAACTGAAGCGAATAGAAAAACGTGGAGACGTGGGAGTCTATGGAAGGATATTATTAAAGTAATAAAAAAACAGGTAAAGTTAAGTTGGCCTTTTGCTTAATTAAACGCCACATCGTGAAAGCCTGTGCGGGAGTGGAGGTGTAATGCCACACATTCTTCATCTCGGCTTAATAAATTTTCAGTGTAAATATTTCCTTATTTTGAAACAGAAAACAAAACACACCAAATGTGTACGGTGGCACTGTCTGTAATGGCGATTTATTTTATATGTTGTCTATTTTATGACAATATAGTGTAGACTGGCGAAAGGATTGGTGAATTATAAACTGGGAGGAATTTTGCAGTAAGCGGTCTTTGATTAAGGTGCTATCCCGGAGTTTTCTGTGGGAACAGAGAAAAGTGACAAAAGCTCTCAGTTTAACTGCTGTTCCAGATGAGATTCAGCCTGGACACTTAGCAAATAATTCATAAACTTTGCAACTTGAACCAGTTCCTTCTATGATAGTTATAGTGAAACTGAGAATATTAGACATGTACCAAGAGAAGATCCAAAATTTATGATAGGTAGTTGGTATTATTCAGGTGACTGATATCAAGAACATTACAGACTGGCAGCTCTTCAGGTCCAAAAGAAAGAAGAGACGTATACAGATTTTGTTTATGGAATATGGCAGGAATATTTAGCTTACTGGCATAGACTTAGATGTAAGAATAATAGTAAATTGGACATTAAAGTGTTTGGTTGGAAAATGATGAAAAACAGTGACCGATTTTCCTGTAGTTTTCTTCGGAAGCCTAACGTGTTGACAGATATGTAGGGCTGTGCTGGTTTTGTTAAACTGACTTCGACTGGCAAGGAAAATATGAACCTACTTAGGTTGATAGTAAAAGTGCTTAACTGTAAACCCAGTTTTATAACATAACTTACAAATGCCCCTTATGCAGGGATGATTAAAATGAGATACGTACAATCTGAAGTGTACACACACAAAGTTGGAGGTAAAAATTCGTGAATAGGAAGTTGTTAAATGGCAAAGGAGAAAAATGTAAGGAAATGATTAGTTGGTCTAGGATAGAGAATTCGAAAAACTAGGCAGATTTCTACGGGACAAAATATAAATGGAAAAATTAAGCAAAGGAAATGAAACCAACCTTGGGGAAGGCAGAGAAACAATTGCAAATAGAGACAAGAAGAGTATGTGTATTGATGCTGTTAGAGCTTGGAATGTATGATAAACGATATATAGACTGTGCGGTTGGTGTAAAGAATGCCAGCTGCACAAAACCTGATGTTACCAGGTACACTCCTGACAAATTTACTGGCGGCTCAACAGAAATTATTTTTGATGTTTGTATGACCGTGCGTCACTGATACAATAATATAAACAACCAACTAGACGCAACAATAACAATTTTATTGATAATTTCAATTAGCACAACATGTTTCGGGCAATAATTTCGCTCATCCTCAGGAGCACTAGACTGTGTTTACAGCTTTATACCAAAAGCTGTAAACACAGTCTAGTGCTCCTGAGGATGAGCGAAATTATTGCCCGAAACATGTTGAGATAATTGAAATTATCAATAAAATTGTTATTGTTGCATCTAGTTGGTTGTTTACATTATAGATTTTTTTTTAAATATTGCCTCAGATTGACTAATCGTGGAGGTTCGTATAGCAATAAAGTTCTAGGCTTGTGACTGGAATTAGAATGACTGGGGCTGACAGGAGTCTTGATTGACTTCACAAGTACCTGCTGGTACAGTTAGAGTTCCTTGAACGGGTGAAAATTATCGCATATTTCACAAGTTGTGCTACACACCTTTCCTAACCTAACCTAACCTTTCCAAACCATCTTCTCTTCTCAGACTGCACTGTAAAACATTTCAGTTGAAAGATTTTCATTTAATAAGATATGCATTAATTAGTTAATTACACGATTGAATCTAATTGGCAGTGCAAGTGCAACAGTTGCAGTCTGCTGAGTAGACTAGCTTCTCTTGGTCCGGACCGGACACATTTTTTGTTGCAAGAATGGACGTACTCACAGACGCGTGGGCCCATATGTCGTTCCCTTGGTCTCGTTATCTGCGGATCCCCTCGAGTCATCGATTCCACATTAACACCCCGCAGAATCTCCACCCTGTTACATTCAGCCGCATCTTTGACCAGGGGAATTATAATTCTGGCCCAAGACTGTACACTCTTTCCCAAATATTTTGCCACGAACACCATGAAGTATTGCCGCATTTCAGAATCTAATACTCTCACACATGGTAAAGAAATATGCCCGTTTTAAAGGTATCCTAACATACGTGGGCATTTCTTCACACACACAATTTTATTTGAGATAAAAATTAAAGTTATCCTTGTCCTCTTGAGTAGTCCGCGTCCGTCACATTTGTCGACTAATATTTTGTACGAATTTCTTATCTTGTTCATGCTTTCTGCACGTATTGTCCATCATATTGATATGTTTGGATTAATAAATTAATTTTAAAATTATATTTACGCCTTTTTTTCGTTTTTGATTGTGTTTGTTTTACTACTGGCTTTCGTACTCGGTTTGAACTATAAATCTTGCTGTCGATAGAGTTCACTGGCACTGTGTACTAATAACGTCATGTGTAGCGTGGAAGCGAGTAGTGGTGGATTCCACCTAACACAGCAGTGAGTAAAAACACCAGGCCGGAATTGCGCTGTCGGTAACGACAATCAGTTTAACAGAAGAGGTACAGTTGTGCAGTCGATGAAGTCAAAAATTTGTTTTCCTTAAGTATAAGACATAAAAAAGATGAACCTAAATAATATATATTATTTTATTTACAGAAGCTTTCAGCAGTGTACAGCGACAGACTTTATAATGGCAATTAATAACGGAATGGAATGAATGTAAAAGAACCGGTTGTGGCGTTACATGATACAGTATTTCAACATATGTCTGGGGAGACTGGCAAAACCATATAACACTTCAGTGAGAATAGTCAGTCTTTCAGCCTGGACTCGAGATGGGTCTGATTATTCAAGCCGGAATATTTACGGTTTGATCCAGCTTGCACTGTGTTCGAACAGTGCTATTACTGGGTTGCACCCTGTAGCCACATTTTATGACAGTGGGACTTCTTGAGTCCAATGTTGAATCCGATCTGAACTATGCTGCAGTAAGAAGGTTGTAATCTAGAATTAGAGGCCAAATTAAATTCAAAGGACAACTTGTTCTTCTTTTACCTGCCCTTGTACTTCAAAGAAAAACACTTTCGCTTTTACGTCATCAGCATTATCTTTCTTGTCACCTTGTTTGCTCTAAACATTCTGTAACCCTTTGATTTGTAATTTAACAATTCCCGCGTGTAGTTTGCTCCATTCACCCCAATATTTGTTAATATAAATGCTACTTCTGGCTTTGTATTTTGTCATTTATGGTAACTTATGGGTAGTCTGCGTCTTAGTACACGTACATATTTAAGCGAATTCGTGCAAAACTTTGTAATTTTCTGGTTTCCTGTAGTGAGGAACTGTTAGTGCGGAAGCTGCAGGACCTTCTGATCTAAAGTGCAACTGACCTTTCCTCTTCTCGGATCGGTTCGTTGACAGATTCTCACTACCCACCATGTACCACAGCATCACCTTGTAACACTACGCTTTTTTCTAAAATCCGTTTATTGTTTCATGTATTCTCCGCAATTCATCACGTTAATACTTACGTGTTGCACCTGTAATTAACCTGAGGCTAGTATTAAAACCTACATAAGCCGAAGGGTTACCAGGTGTACTTCTCAAAAACTTTACATTCTGTTCATGTGTGGGTTTTTGTGGTTCTCAATGCAAACTTTTCTTCTTCTTCTTCTTCTTCTTCTTCTTCTCCTCCTCCTCCTCCTCCTCCTCCTTCTCGTACTCCTCCTTTTTCTTCTGCATACTCCAACGGTCCACTTCTCATCAACGTACCTGCGTCACTTTCCAACTTTCTTCCGGCATACTTTTATCAGTTGGACAAGGTTGCACTGAGTGGCAAACCTTAGAACCGTAAATTTTCTGTAGCCCTCTGTAACAGTAAAGGTAATGCTTCTACACCCAACTGCTTCTTCTTTTCTTTATCTGTCTCTTTCCATCTTGCAGAGTTTTAAAGGGGCAATATAGATAATTTGTCAATTATTTTCTTGTTCGTTACTGTTGTGAATCTAAATAAATATGATTGAATCCGTCTAACGTCTGGTAGTTACAATAACTGATAAAATTAATTGGTTGCCTTAAATCGTCGTTCTTTGCCTCCAGTTCGTAGCTGTGTACGTAACTCTCGCAGAGCACTACTGGTCCAGTAAGACAGGTGGGAAGCTAACAGTTACATGACTGCGTAAGGGTGATTGATGCAGGCGGCCGGTGATGATGATTTGGTGAATGTTGAAATGTGCGACTTCCTCACCACTCGGGCACCGTGTTGTCAACAAGACGGGAAACAGACCACATATCGACACATGGCTGTCCCCTTCTGAGCAGGTAGCAAGCAGCTTTCAGTGTGAGAAACTGGCGGTTGGTTCCGGTTTAGAGACAGAAGGAGAAACAACACTTAGGGATGTCCACGTTCCATTCAACAAAGACCAGACTAGTACTTGAATGTTTTTTTTTTCGGAATTAAAAGAATCTCTATCAACTGTAGATTTTGTTTAGTGTCGGATGAGAGGATTATCTTGGATAAATTGTGGTGTAGTTTTATATCCAGTGTGTTAGGTTTCCGCAGCGATGTGGACGAAGGATCAGTCCTGCAGGGATGTAATGTTGCTTCACTGTGTGTTTAGTCTGCTACTTTTCGGGACAAAGTAGTTGGGTCAATTTGAAGCGTTGAATGATCTAAAAGGTTTACCTTTATGTTATCTCGAAAGTTCGGGAATCGTAACTGTCCGTGTCCCAAGTACCCATTTACCAGCATGAGAATATAAAATCTTTGAAAAAGAGTTTACTGTCGATTGTTAAATATAAAAGGAATACGAGCCCCACATTTGTCTCCGTCCTGATACTTTGGAAGAAACATCTCATCTCCTTTCTCAAGAGCTACTATAACAATAACCTCCGTTTCTGTTCGGTGTCTCTGTCACTTAATATAACACAAGATAAAATTCCACGAAATTACTTCCCTACCTTCTTTAAAATTTTTGCAACAATTGTACCTGCAACAGCAAGAAAAATATGTAGACTATTTACAAGTCGAGAAGGTCTGCTACGTGGGAGTAAATACATTCGGCTTCTTTGGACAACCCAGATGCTTTACACATCATTTTTTTCGATGACCTGACGTCAGAGGTCTGCAAAAGAGAAGACGCCCCTTCAAAAAGACAAATTAAACAAATGTGTCTAAAAAAAACATCTGTTTATTATCAAAATACAAGCAGGAAGTATGTATGCTATAATTCCTGACGACACTACTGCTACTAAACATTCTTTATAAGATCGTCTAACAAGGCTGCTTCAAAAATAAATATTAGAAAGCTTCAATGCCGGTCCCAGTGGCCGCGCGGTCTGAGACGTAGGTCTACGGCCGTTCGCCTGCTGGGATCGTGGGTTTGAATCCCACCGTGGGCATGGACGTCTGCCTGTTGTGAGTGTTGCATTGGTACCAAGTCCGACCGTCTGTCTCCGACTCAATATGAGGGCGTAATTTTCCTTCGGATTGTCACAAAATCCGGCCTAGGAAATCTTAAAGATCCTGGACTCGAACCCACGACGATGAAGGCAACATGTTCCTTCGAAACGCGGAGTCATAGCCCAGCGGAACGGAGTTCTAAATTACACCTCTAAGGACACTTCAAAATTCACAATCCTGATAATAGCAGATGTGTGTGAATGTAATTCAAACGTTAACGATAGTTATATCGTGACGGAATTCCTGCTACAGAGTTCTACCCTTCATTATACTAATGACATTTGACAATGTAGCATAGTGAAGACTTCCCGGCAATCTATAGAATGTAGTTGGTATATGAAGTTACATGTGATATTTAAGGCCTTGTCTGATGTATGAAGGGAGTATCGCCGTAGAGAATTAAGGTAAGAGAACGGGGGATTAGAGAAGTTGAAACTAAAACAGGATCAAGAAGGTTCTCTTTCGACAAGAGTTTCTGCAACACTCAAAGTTTTGGGCATCTCTGGGCCGTCCTGTTCCTCATCCAAGTTTCAAACAAGACAAAGTAGCATAGCACAAGTGTGAAAACTTACTTTACCACATCCAAGCTAGGAGCAGTGAACGTGCGAATATAGCAGTATTTACTGTGATTAATGGAACATAACAGCTAAACTTACATCTTTTATAACTGGAAACAGGAGTAGCATGAAACATAAATATGTACAATGTAAAGCATGGGATGACCCAATGAACATAAATTCAAAGTATTTGCATGTTTATAACATAGTTTAGAAAGCATGGATAATTCCGTCTTCATTGAGACTGGAATTCGGGTTGAAAACTGAGGAATTGCTCTTCGATTCTCGGCTGGAGCGAAGAATCTCTTTCTTTTCTGAAACGTCCAAACCGGTTGTGGGACGCATCCAGTCTCCTATTCTAAGGATACAAGAAATTCCTTCATCAGGGGTAAAGCGGTCATAGCGTGAATCTGACCACTTGCCTCAGTGTCGTATGGGGATGTTTTTGCATTCCTCCGCACGCCTTACGGCGTCGAAACTAATTAGATATTTTCTGTAACGTAACTGTCAGATACAGTGGGTTACTCGTGTCAGTCTGTAATCGTTGGATAAACAGAGAGCCATTTTTGTTCTTTAGCAGAACACACAACTTGAATCGCAAGACAGTGCGCATATTCACAAACTGTTATTTGAATTTTCACTTTAATATTATTATCCCTTCTGTGCCTCAGGCACGGTAAAAATGATATCACAGTGAGGCTCTAGACTTGTATTCTGGAGATATATTCTTCCAGTCTCGGCAGGGTTAGGAATTTCCTGACTGGATGTAAGATTTTTCCTCTGTTTCCTGCAGTATATAGATCAAATTTTTAGGGGTAGTACATTTCAGTAGGTCATTACAGACTGTTTTGCAAACTCTGTCCGCTCACAGCTCATGTTCACGTATTCAGTCTTTGCATGTTATATTACGTAAATTATTTATGGGAAGAAGCGTAATTTAAAAAAAACCTAAGACTCTGGTATTCTGCACGTAAATTTTTGAAAAATATTTTGAGTGGGCCACAAACACCTCGCGGTCACGTTCTTTTAAATTCTTCTTTCTAAATATGTTGTCTGTTGCCACTGTGACATGCGCAGTAGATATCGTAACGTGGTGAATTAAACGGAAGAACGCGCAGCATGAGAAAGTTAAGCCTTTTAATCTCAACGTTTATTACTTCCTGCTCATTGCTTTATTAATCGCTTGTGCTAGCTGTTTAATTTACTATCACAATTCTCCCTCATACTAACCATTTTGAAAAATGTAGCTGGTGATGGATGCCAATCAGCATTTCTGGATTCAGGAACCACTCGAACCAGTATAAATGTAACGAGCTAAATTTCGCAACCGTGGGTATTGGTTAGTACATTTACACACTCAAATGCAGTGCCAAGAGTACCGCGACATACTTGTGTGTGCGTACTGATGCTGGATTGAAGGGGAGTGGTGGAGGGTTGCACGAGTGTTTGAAGGGATGAACACCAACATTTCGAGGGAGGACTACATTAAAATTGCATAGTGTGAGATGTCGGCTTGGCCATTAGAGCGATTACTCAGGGAAATCGTTGGTGGACACGCAGTCGAAGTAGGTTGAAATGTGTTCTGAAGGAATCCCTTGGATCGCACCTAGAACTGCGATGGCAGCGACATGAAGGAGCTTTAAATGGGGCAAGTGCAATACGGAGAAGCCAGTAAAGTGTTAAACGAAGAATTGCAATGATGTAAACTTGCCAAAACGGACACGAAAATAAACATTACTGTAATTTTAGCCAAGCACTGTATAGCGTTCCCTGATGATGGATCCCCTGTGATCCGAAACATGATGAAGCAATTTAAAATATTTTATAATAATTCTAATTATATCTACAAAGTATATATTTGTGCATCTGTTGGAAAATAAAGTGTTTTAATCGTCATTGATGCACGGTACAAATATGAAGAATGCCAAAATACGCAAACGGAATAAAATTCACACAACTGTGTTTCGGCGGTTGAACACGCTATAGCTATTGTTAGCAGGGAAGTGTATTTCAGAATCCATAAACAGTGTTGTATTCTCCCGTATAATCTGAGTGTCAGACTATGGGTATTGAATAAGCAGCGGAGGAATGATGAAAGGTGTTGGGGTCCTCCGGTGCGTGGAGGTTGGCGAGAAGCTAGTAAATCCTTTTCGTAACAACACTGTAAATATTGTGCTCCGCGAGGTTACCTAGGCGTTATTTACTTTCAGAGTGTCAATGTGGTTTAGCGGTACACGTCTGAATGTAACTTCGTTTTTTCAATGTTCAATGGACCGTGCATCGTATAATATGGCAATAATTATCCAAAAAGACGCAACAGAATACAGTTTATTTAAATCTGTCAACTGCTCAACATGTTTCGGGCAATATTTCACTCATCATCAGGAGCTCATAACATTGTATCTACAGTATCCGGCATTAATGAGATCTGTAGTGCCACCTGTCGTGAACGTGGACGGGCGGGAACTCCCGCGGTGTGTCACACAGCGACTTGAACAGACTGTTGAATAAAGAGAAACCAACATGATGTCACTTGCTTTATTATTTCATTATTTAACGACCAACATGTTTCAGATGTTAATACATTCACCCCCAGGAGCTTGCGACTTATTTGTTGACCTATTTCATGGGTTGTATTGCTCTGTAAGGATAGAGGTTTATACATTAGCGTACTTATTTAGTGGCGAATGTTTAGTCGTGACGTGCGTGGTTGTTTTAGAAAGCGTGTTTCTGCAAATATTAGCTGCTGCGATGTCTTATTGTTATTGAGTTTTCTTTGTGTGTGGCATGTTTTTTGGTAATGTTTCCTGAACATATTCTGATGTATGTATGAACTTACACATACGTGGTTCAATGTGTGTTGGTGTTACGTTGTGGTTCGGCTGGGGTGGTGTGGTATCCGGATGCAGGCTTCAGCCTGCATACGGATACCACACCACCCCAGCCAAACCACAACGTAACACCAACACACATCGAACCAGAGCAATACAACCCATGAAGTAACTCAACAAATAAGTCGCAAGCTCCTCAGGATGGATGTATTAACATCGGAAACATGTTGAGCGTTAAATAATGAAATAATAAAGCAAGTGACATCAAGTTGGTCTCTCTTTATTCAACTATCAAGATGATGCACAGTCCAACAAACATAAGGTTGAACAAACTGTTTGGAAAAAAATAAGCAGTAGAAATAGACACGACAATTTGTGGTCAAGTTGACACGGAACTTAAGGTTATAGCGATGTGATGGCGCGGACCGGATATGTCTAGCTTAGGACAGATTTCCTAGTTTTGTTTCTCTTCTTTATTAAGGGATACGCCATGAATGTAACGTGTAGAAGCTTGGCTTCACGCAGTCTTAATATAAGCATTAGGTGGAGTGGAGTGATTATCTCCCAGACAAAAATGTCTTTTTTTTCTCACGGAATAGGAGACTGGATGTTCTCACGAGACGGCCTGCGCGCTATGCAGAAGGGAGAAATCTCTTGCGTCAGCCGGGAATGGGATCGCAAATCTTTGGTCGTCCAGCAGGTGGCCTAGTCATTACACCGGCTGAGCTCTACCGGTTGTCAACTCCGCTCCGTGCATTTGTTTCGTTGATTACAGCTCTTCGACATCATGCTATTTCTGAACGTGGTCCTGTGTTTCCAATCGACATTCTGTAGCTGCAGTAACGCAGATATCAGCAGATATTAGCCTACAGCAAGTAATGCAGTCAAGGTTCCAGCTTTAAAGGCGTATTAAGTGCAAGTATTTGCGGACACTCAGTGGCGCAGTTGGTTGAGGTACTTCGCTACAAACCGGAAGGTCGCGGGTGCGATTCCCGATTGAGTCATTGGAATTTTAAATATCCATAATCCTTCCGATCTCACTATGGTCCAGTGGTAGACTCAAGTCTATAATAGAAATGAGTACCAGGAGTATTTTCTGGGGGCTGTTTAGGGCTGACAACCTTACGGCTGTGTCAATAAATATCCAACAAGATGCAACTATACATACTTTATTTTATCTGTAAACTGCTCTACATGTTTCGGGCGGTTTCTCCACCCATCATCAGGAGCACAAATAACTATTTACAGCA
>Ga0123354_10006312_pt1 | contig 17576 bp, 8 predicted proteins | sample TergutLab28metaG_2_FD_97872 | JGI IMG/M metagenome (GOLD analysis project Ga0123354, IMG submission 97872) | Labiotermes labralis P4 segment gut microbial communities from Petit-Saut dam, French Guiana - Lab288 P4 | ecosystem: Host-associated > Arthropoda: Insects > Digestive system > Gut ...
ATACATACATACATACAAACATACACGATATTTGTGTTTCCACAGATAATACAAATAGGTAAAAAACATCTGACTTGCTGCAACAAAGCAAACTGTAATGTCCGTAATTGGTACAGCAGTAATGTGCCGACAAATACCCCCCGGCGACATTAGCGTATTATAGTGATAGGGGTACCAGTGTACCAGTGGTACAGGATTTATTCCTGTGATGAACCGTCGGCCATTTTCTGTTTATTTGTACTTTAATGTGGCCTAGATTCTTGAATTCTGCACGGACAAAGAGTTCTCTTTTCAAAATACTCCTCCCGCATAAAACAACGTGCCTACAGTTAGAAACACAACCGCACAGAAGATAATCTTCTTCTGATCGCGGCGTAACATTCATGTCACACCTAAACAATGTGTCTGCGCATACAGCCTACGACTATAGCTTATTCACAGCGATTCAAAAGTTTCAAGAGCTACTTTAGGCGCTTTCGCAAAATTGCGAAAACCTACAATTAGCTTCGTCAAGCCTGTTTGTCTGTCCGTCCTTCCATGCTTCCTTTCGCATGGAACAACTCAGCTCTCATCGGACGAATTTTCATGAAATTTGATATTTGAGGCTTTCCGAAAACCTGTCAAGAATATTTAATTTTCATTGAAATCTGACAATAGTAACGGGTACTTTACATGGAGACCTATGTATATTTATGATAATACGCCAATGAATTCTTCTTCGAATGAGAAGTCTTTCAGAGAAAAGCTGCAGAGAAAATAAAAACACAATTTTTTGTTAAAATCCTTTCTTCCGAAAAACACGCAGTTTATGAGATAATGTGGAAAATAGTGTAAAGTCACAGAGGCCACAGATAACATAACAAGGCGCATGCGCTTTGCATGCTGGATAACTAAGACTACAGACCAAATAAGAACTGGACTGAGATGCAACATCTTAGAGCCGGGATAGACCTGCCAGGCCTCAGACACAGCAAACTACTCGTATTTATAGATAGATCATGTAAGAAAAGAGCTGACGACCTACTTAAGTTAGGTAGGCATCAACTAAAAATGGCAACTGCGATCTACACACGTCATGCTCCTCTAAGGGGGCACCTGTACACTATGGGCCTGTTTGATTGGGACCCAATCTGCAGAGTTTGTAGGATGGAGACCGAAACAGTGCAGCACATTATTTGCTGTTGCGAGGCGTTGGCTCATCAGAGCTATAATGTCTTTGGGAGGCCGACTGTAGACCAAACGATATAAGCACAGCCTCAGTAAGGGGCCTTTGCCTCTTCATACGAAGCACAGGGTTATTGCGGCTGTGCTGAACGAAATATTTGAGCTGCACAATAAGACTAAGGCTGCGGTGTATTCGGTGCAATAAGCTGACGGGCCCTAAGAAGAATAAGAAGAAGAAGAAGAAGAAGAAGAAGAAAAGACTACAGACACTCAGTATATGTAATACTTATTGCTTTCCGCCGCAACAATGGTTACGCGAAAGCGCCGCAATTTTACGTTTATATGTTCATTGCCTGTCTTATTTAAACCAGTTATATTAAACGGGATCGAATATATATAATTAGTGTCACCAGCTACAAATAGTTCCTTAATAAATAAACTGATCCTTAATTACAGTAGCCACAGCAGCTCCGTCGATAAAGTGGACAGTCCACCACCGGACAACAGAAAAATCGTCGACTCCCGACCAGAAAAAGGAAAGCTTTTTTCCTTCTTCAAAATCTCCAAACGGGCTCTGGGGCCCATCTAGTCTCTTATTTTAATGGGTATCGAGGGCTCTTTTCCCGGGGGTAAATCCATCGCTGCGTGAAGACCACCACTTACTTCCACCTACTACAGAAGTTAAGAATTCGTAGAGCTATTAATCTCCTCCGAGGTACGCGGTGGCGTAATTGGCTGCGGCTCAGAGCTACAAGCCGAGAGGCCGCAGGTTCGATTTTTCATTGACTTAATCCTTCCGTCCGCGCTATGGCTCTGCCATCGACTCAGCCTCTAACAGATATATCTTCTGGGGGTAAAGTCGGTCGGTGCGTATGGCTGACAACCTGGACAACCCTGACAAGTTCATGTGCCGACTGTCTAGCAATTCGGGAAGTCTCAACCTCCTGGAGCCCTAAGGGCCTGTTCAGACCTACAGTGGGGTAGTTTTGTAAGTCTGCTACCCCACTTTCGTTTATGACTGTCATCACAAACACGGTGCCCACTTTATCTTGTCACAGAGCACGGCAGCTGTCGCAGGAGCTTTATCAAACACGAAAGAAACATTTTTGACCCTTTTCATGTTTTCGCAGCGGTGTAGCTGAAGACTCCGTTCTATTGGAAAGTGACGCGGCGTCAATGCGTCATCAGACCCAGATGTTTAAGACAAAGTAGTAGCCTCAACTTCGATGGATATTTCCTACAAGATTTCCAAGAGGACCTACAGATTACTAATTGACACAGCCAACTGAATCCAATCCACACTTCCGCAAATTATTTCTTTAAAAACATGTTTAATACTCTCTAATGTACGACTTTGTCTCCCAAATGTCTATTCTTTAAAGGTTACTAGTTAGAATTGTATTTGTATTTATCATCTGCCCCAAATGCACCCATGTCACACTTGGTCTGACTTGATCATCCAAATAATGCTTTATGTGATAATATGTATGTTATACACGTATGCGTAATCTTCTAAAACGAAAAATGTCAATCATATGTCAGTAATGACGATGGAATCCACCACACTGTGGAAAGAAATTTCGTATATTGATTACCCTAAGGCAATGAAGAGGAGAGGAATATCATACAAATAATAGAAAGAAAAATCGTTAACTTGTTTGGTCACATCTAACGTAGGAACTGCCTTCAAAAACAAGTTATTGAAAAAAAAGACGGAGGAAGGAAAATAAATGACGGAAAGGCGACGAAGAAGACGTAGCAGCTACTGGATACATTTAAGGCAAAGAGAAGAGTAATGTAAACTGAAAATGGAAGCAACAGACGCACTCTTTGGAGAAATCGCTCAGGAAGGGGCTATGGACATGCCGGAAAACGGAGTACAAAATGAATGAATTCACCAAATATTCCCCACATCACTAAATAAGATTATGAGCATTAGCATTAATAATAATAATAGTTATTAACTGCAACTGGGTTGTCACCCGGTGGCTGTGGTTATTTTACATGTACACAAAATATGAAATTGGTTACCAGTAAATTTAAGTCGGGAGGGCTACACGAGAAGCATGTAGTGGCAACTTGGAATGTTGGAAACCATCTCAGCATTTGCTTATAGACACAGGGAAACCAAGTGACACAAGGAAACCAAGGGACACAGGGAAACCAATGTTAATAAAAATCCAACCAGATGCAAGAGTATACAGATATTTATTTATTGCAAAGTCACTCTACATGTTTCGAGTGTCACAGCACCCATGGTCAGGAGTACTAAAAACTGTAACCGCAGCCTCCGGTACAGGTCATAATACTGGTACAGCGCTGTAACAGTATTATGACCTGTACCGCAGGCTGCGGTTACAGTTTTTAGTACTCCTGATGATGGGTGCTGTGACACCCGAAACATGTAGAGTGACTTTGCAGTAAGTAAATATCTGCATACTTTTGCATCTGGTTGGATTATTATTAACACTAAATTACGATGCACGGAACCATGAGCTTAAAACAGGGAAACAATTTCTGAGAATTTGTATTAACCCCATTTAAACCCTATCAACACAAATGTAACAACCTAAATTCTCACACCTAGTATATTTATACTTGAATTCCGATTCTGTTTAACCTTTTAAATCCTAGCGGTTACTGTATGTATCACTAGTCTAAACGTTCACAAATTCTACATTCTTCCCACAGAATATTTATATCTTTTGTACGTGTTTCAGGAAAAACAGTGAAGTTTTCTCTACACAACCCTGAACGTCCTGGGCCTTTAAATAAAATGGACTATGTTCCGTCCTTAAATGGTTAATATCTTACGAATTTCGTCATAAGTCTGTTAAGATGTGTAACGGTAAAAGGTATGTTCTAGTAAGTGAATTACCCCTACTTTACCTAATTAAGCCCGCAAGACAATACAATAAGAATGAAGAGTCGATAAGCATTGAGTTGTGCAAAAAGTCCATTTGCACTACGCAAGGCGAGTGTGAACACTAGTGTAACTTATTAATTAGTTTTGTAGCTAGACGCGATCTGAACACAATGTGGCTCATTCTACGAAGGCAAGAATTTCGAAGGGGCAAAAACTTTCCCAAAGGATCCACTGTATATGGAAGCGACTTTGAAAGGGGCATGCTCTTCAAACAGAGTAGAACAAAATTATAAAAACAGATTATGACCCTATGTTGTTGCCTTGGCAACCACGTTAATAAAACAACGCACCTTATGCAAAATGTATCAGTCATTACACTTTTGAACCACGTTAGCTTTTCAAGACTGCGGCTGTTACGTTGCTGTCTATATTCTAAGAATTCCTTCACCCCTTTCTCTATACAACTAATAGCAGCTTAAGTCAATTCCGAAGCAAAACATAAAGAGTTCATCTGAAAGTCATCGAAACCCGAGTTTTTATGACAATTATGTGGCCACGAAATTGGATTCAGTACGGTTTAGAAAAGCTACATTTTTATCAGAGAAAAAACAAATTCTTGGTTGTGTTTATTTCGGAGCCTTGAGCCTAGGTATTGCAGAAATATAAGAATACATTTAGTATCTACTAAAGATAGATAAAGGGTAAAGCAGTCCCTCTAAAGGTATGAAAATGCCCTGAGGTTTCCAGCAGGTTGAAACACCCAGATTCCCAGACAATCGCTACACGAAAGCGGTAAGGTCGTCAGCCCTCCATTCCGGCCGCCTTTACACCCCAAGAAATTTTCCTGTTACTCATTTATATTAAAGGCTGAGTCGATCCCAGCAAGTGCGGCCGGAAGGTTTACGCCTAAATCAGTGAAGGCACAGATAAATGAATGGTGAAATTTACTGTTCCGCAGAGCTTCTCGCGGTAAATCGGGTTGCGACAAAGGAAGTGCATTCGTACCAAACATCAGATACCGGTAATCATGTGAGTAGACATTCAAGTTAAGTGTTAGTAATTAACCAACTTAATGCACAAATTCTTGTTTTATAATAAGTTTATTATATGCCTCTACAAGTTTCGAGCACTATGTGCTCGAAACATGTAGAGGAGTTTAAATAAACTTACTATAAAACAAGAATTTGTGAATTAAGTTGGTTAATTACTAAGATTATACAGAGATTCACGGTCAGCAAAACATCAAAATTCATGTTAAAGACAAAGTCAACATGCTCGTATAAAGTGTTACGCGGTTTCCTTACAATGAGTAGTGTTTGTTAAAGATCACTTTCACAGAAACAACTGGACACACGTACAACTCGAGTTTATACAATAGTGTTCATAGGAAACACACAAACAATATACTACCGTCATTTTGTTTCCTTGTTTCCTCACCTGTCTCATATTAAAGACAACAATTTTATCAATTATAAGCAATTAATGTTACTGTTATCTTAGTCTATTTTTCGTACCATAAAATAAAGGAATGTAAACTTTACAGCATGGTGTTACCTACAACAATGCACTCACTTTAAATCCTACAAGAATTAACTGTCCTTTATTAATCTTCTTATGAATATTACGTAACTTCTACATTGGACACCACAAAGCCATAGGGATCGCGATCAGCTGGTGACTTCAATCGGTCTGTAGCTACCTGATAAAGATATCGGCAGGTGTTTCTACATAGCATTTCATACAATACGCTACTACTACTTTGAATTCTGCTCTCCCTTTGTGTGCAGATGTCACGTGAAATCCATGAAAATAATTCGATGGCTGGTACCTAACACCCCTCTTTGGACAAGTCAGGCACGTACACAACGACAAATTTCTAACAGGGTTTCTAGGCGCCTGCGTAAAATTTCAAAAAGCGGCAATTCACTTCGTCATGCGTGTCCATCTGTCCGTCCGTTCGTCTGCATGGAACAACTCTGCTCCCACTGGACGGATTTTTATGAAATTTGATATTTGAGTATTTTTTCGAAAATCTGCCGAGAAATTTCAAGTTTAATTCAAATTGGACACGAATAACGGTCACTTTATATGAAGACCTATATAAATTTTTTATATCTCGATCAATTCTTCTTAGAATGAGAAATTTTTCAGACAAAAGTTGTAGAACAAATAATTCATATTCAATAACTTTTTCGAAACCAGTGCCGTTTATGAGACAATGTGAAAAGATGTTGTAGAGCCGGACAGGCCACAGGTGACAATACGACGCATGCGCATTGCATGCTGGATGTGAAAGGCTATAAACACATATTCAGAATATGTAATATTTATTGCTTGCTCACAACAACACAGTTTCCACGAACGCGCCCTAATGTTACGTTAAAAGTATATTGTTTGTCTTGTTCTAATACGTGAACAAATGCATTGTATTGTACATTAGGATTAACGAGATGGTTATGACTGTGTGATACGTATGAACATTTAGCGTACACTTTACAATGAAAATAATAGAATATAATAAAGTAATGATTAATCAAATACTGGAACTAAGTACAAAGATAACAGTACGTGAATACTTGATTGTTTATGGTTAATTACCTGCCAATATTCAAATACTGCACTTTCACTCACCACTTTGCTGACGTAAATTCATATTTCTGTGTAAATAAAACTTATAGTTGAGGAAATTGGAACACATAACTCAATAAATTCTGTGCCATTGTCTACAGACATGATAAAGAGAATCTGCATTACCAGAGCAATAACACTTTATCTGTTTCCAATACTGAAATGCATCAGAATACCTTTAAAATATTTAAATGTTGAAATTCCCATTATATGGATCTACATTCACTGCCGGCATGAATAAAAATTATAGTGTTACTAGATCCATTTGTTTTACTTTCATCAGGCGTACCATTATGTACACTAAGTACACAATGATTCCCTCGAACGAACGCAAAATTAGCAGGAGCACTTTACTGCTCTTCATTTTAAATGTAAGACAAATATGCAGGACTTTAATAGTAAAGTAAGTTATTCTCTCTCAAAGCTCTTCTAACAGAAATCGAATACTTCACAGCACAAAAGACAGACACTGGATGCCACTCCATACCACCTCAATCCTCTTCACAGCCTCGCGACCTATTTGTTGGAAGCTCTCTTCGCTTTTCTTCAGTAAGTAATTATCTTTATTGTATCAGCATTGTCTGTAAAATAGGTACTGATTTTGCAGTTTTTAATTTGATGAACACAGAACACAGATTATAGAAACAAAGTATGTTACGTTAAATTTCAGTGTAAGAAAATATTTGTCTGTGTTACATGCACTGTTACCTAATATCAGAAAATTAATCCTACGTGAACGCGTAAGGAAATGTGAAGTAAAGTGCACACATACTTAGATTTTAATGTATGGATGGATAGACACAAATGGGAAAATCCTTTGCACACGAATAGTAATAAGTTCTTAAAGCTGAACAGGACTTTTCCTATCAAATGTCTCTCATCTCCTGTGTTAGTCAAACCCTGGGAAGAGTCCAGAAATGATAATGATCTACATTTTTGTTAGCGCCACACAATAACTTATTTGAGAATTAGCATATTAAAATCCATGGTAATTCCCAAATCAGTTATTTTTAACAATCTATATTCCTTGCTCTTTGCAGACAACCTGACATACCTTGAAACAGACGAACACATAGATCCTTACATACAACAATACAAGATGCAGAGTTCATCAACCGCCATTGCCAGTAGAGGGTGATCCAAAACAAGGCATGCTGTGTACGTACATCTAACAAAACTCCAGAAGTGTGATTTTGTGCCATACATCAGAAAGAAATACTCGACATATGAATCGCTAACATAGGGACAAATATCACCCATTACGTGAACCACTATACTCTACTATACTATAATATATTAAACTGTACTATACTACACTATACTACACCAGCTATACTATACTATGATATACTATGCTATACTCTGCTATGCTATGTTATACTATGCTATGCTATGCAATGCTATGCTATGCTATACCATACTATACTATACTATATTCTGCTATGCTATGTTATGCTATGATGTAATATGCTATGCTACACTATACTATGCTATGCTATGCTATGCTATACTAATACTAATACTAATACTATACTATACTATTATGAAAGCTCTTTTATCGAAAATTCAACAACAAATATACTTAGTTTTAAGCAATTTTAACCACTATCGTGTATCTTATTCCACTACAGGGAATAACAAACTAAATTTTATGCATCTCAAATTCGTTAACAGTGAAGTGGTAGACTCCACCTCGGGATTGTTTTCCATGTACGCTCTTCTAAAATATACATGATGTGGCCGAAAACGACCGAAACGTGTGGTAGACAGCTGAATGAATCGTACTCTAAAAGTTTCATTGGCTCTGAAAATAAATACAGACATTGACAATTACTACTGCTAGCAGCTATCTGTTCCATACAAGTAGCTGTGAAAGCATTCGGTTTTACTTAAATATATAGCCACTCTTATGCAGTTATAGGTACATAACACAGTAATGTGACTGCCTGCTTTTAGACCGTCTAGGAGACAATTTAGTAGAAAACCGTAAAACTTATGTAAAACTATGTGGTATATAAAGCGGGATGTTTTACTGTGTAAGTAACTTTCTATTGGAAACATTCCTGCTACGACAAACATCTTATAAAACAGTCACTTGGAAGAAAAATATGAAGATTCGAGGATGATAGCATGCAAGATTTCGAACTAAGCTATAAAAATAGGGAAACCTAAAACTTTCGCGAGAAGATACTCTACAGTGAGCTGTGGTGTTAACGGTGCTAATCCAGACAGGAACCTTTTAACCTATGCAATAAATTTTTACAGAACTTTCTGGGAAATTTTATGACCCTCGGCTGAATTCAAATTATGCAGTGTACATGCTGAGACAAATACGAAACATGTTCTAACGACTGTTTTGACCGAGAACAATACCTTTGCTTCGCGTACGTTATTCTGAGAAAGAAGAAACTGTACATAAAATTAAGTGTGATTCTTAGGTCTTCCCTGAATTATTGACTTTAACGTGCTGAAAACGTGTGCCAATTTTTGTAATACCATTTTATTTATTTAATAATTCGGTGTATAGAAAACCATAAGTTTGTGACTTCAATAACGCTCATTCAATGTACAGAAACTGGTCTAATTCCCAAAATCTCCTATAGAAGTTAGTGTGATAATTAATTATGTCAAAACATAATTTTAAAAACTCAGCAGACAAAAGTAAAGTTTCGAATTTGAACTTTTATAATCCGTCTGTTGCACCGTACACATTATTGATAACATCATGTATACATTATTAATAAGTAACTTCCCTCTTACTGTCAAATTGATTTTTAGGTGGAAACGAACTTATAATATTAATTATAGTTAACGCGATTAGTATTATTCCGAACCAAGGTAATTAAAGTTAGAATAGAGAAAACAGCGAAATAAATGTTTTTGTAATATGAACTCGTCATAAAATCTTTTTACACTTATCAAACACAGAGAGTTAAAGTAGGAGGCTACATTTAGCACAAAGGTATAAAAGGAAAAGCATATGTGCACAATACTGTTGTCTCGGCTCATGTGGCTCAGGGGACGTTCCTTGTAAGCGTGGGAATGAATATTCAGTTTCCATACAACAATCATCCCACTAGTGACTGAGGTCCGTAATGATAGAACCCGGCTATTCATAACAGGAAGCACTATACCGCATGACAATGAAACAGAACTCCATTACCCTATGAGAGCGGCGTATTGATTTCACTGATAGCAATAAGCCGTTTTCATACACGTTCACACTCAGGATCCGAATTATCTAGGATCGGTCGCTTCTAAAATTATTTCATTCGTCACTCTGATTTAGCCCATTGTAACACACGCTACTCTCACTGTAATGATTAATTTCCCGTGCGTTAGATGAGTACACTTCTACGCGAAATCTGCTGACACAGCTCATTCATTCAGTTTAAGTTCAAAATTTCTTCCATTCAATCACGATATGAGTTTGAAACGATGGCCGGTGTTTTATCTGATCCAGTGGTCTCAAGCACTATGACGCATGACATGTTTTGAGGTTAAATTCCCAGTTACAAAAGAATAATAATAATAATTATTATTATTATTATTATTATTATTATTGTTATTATGTTTATCACGCCAGAAAGCACCTCAGGTTCTAATACGTGGTGAAATAAAACGTCCGGTAGATGTCTAGCGCGCTGTAGATCTCTTCAATCCTTGTGCTCTACTCAAGATAGAACATAATCTTTTGCCTCGACTGTACAGCAGTGCGGACCAAAATCCCACGTAATCTGTTTGCACAGAAATAGGCTGCTTGCCACTGGAATTTGCATCTGTTACTATTTACTTACCTTGTGCTACCCGTGAAGTTCCGACGACAAGAATCGACGCCAGTAAGAGAAGTATGATTTGCTGCATCCTGCTTGTCACTTCTTTCACAATTCACTTCCCGTCACGTTTTGTCAACCAGCAAACGTTCTCGAATTTTGCTTCACTTTTTAGCATTCTGAACTACACGTCACTGGGACATCAGTTACGGTACTATCCACAGCCACAGTTAATGCAGTGATTTATATTCTTGTGCACTACTTCAAACTTCTGCATGTCTCATGTGTTAAACTGTCACAGATATGCATTATGCACAAAGTTCTTTCCGGTGCTTTCGATAGATGACACGATCAAATTTCTCTGAACAAACATAAACTGTCCTATCAGAGAATATTACTTCCCCCTCTCATTACGTACATAAAAGTACTCGTCGCAAATGAACGTAGAAGGTTATTCTTTTCTTATTACGATCTTCCCAATCAGCATGATGCACAAAGATTAGCGAATCTGAAAAAACAAACGATATTAAATTACATTTCCTCCTAAAATCTATAAATTCACCATGTTTAAAATAATACTGTAGGGAAAGTATGTACATCCCACAATTAAATAACAGTTTAAACTATGGGATATTTTCTACTGGCTTCTGACGGTATTTTACTGCGGAAAAAGTATTCCAGCTTTTCATTTATTATAACGCGTCAAAAGCCAAAAGAAAATGCGAGAAAATGTATAGAAAGCCGTGAAAACACGAAATCTTAAACACAGCAAGTCTGCTTGTCTTTTGAAGTCCACAGAATTGCGCAGCAATTTCACATACTTTGCGGTTACTTTTCAACACCAACACTTTTTTTTTAGATAAAGGTTCAAAGCCATTTATCAGTGGCTTCATTTCTACTCTGTAACGTGTTTCCCCCTGTACGTAGCAAAGTGCACAGAAGGTAACTATAGGCACCTGAAGCTGTTTTTATCGTCTTGTCAAAAACTACTGACTTTCAGCAAACTGTTGTTGGGAATGTCGTTTACTCTCTCAACGTGAACACTTTCCTTACTACAGGTTACTCATTGCCAGTATTTCACCTCATTGAGTAAAAGCATATGGCGTCCCTTACTGTAGTTTTACAGCAATTGTTCATAATTACTGCAGCATGGTTATGACATCTCAGATATAAATTTATACATTTAAAATACTGAAACATAAAAAAGTGTAAATTTAACTGTTGTTTTATTCGGAGATCAAGAAACATCCTTGGTTTAAAGTGCAGTAACAGATATCAAAGTCTTTATACTGCTAGAAGTTTTACACTTTTCCCTAATTTACCCATTAACAAAGACGGATGTCGTTGTCTTCTGAGAAAAAACCCTCTAAAGTTCTGAAGTTCCAACGTCCGATTCATTAAGCATACTGGAAATCATTGCAAGCGGGAGAACACTTAAGTCAACATACTACCGTCAACAAATCGATGCAACTGAAAATACATAGAAATGAAGAGAAAACATAAATGGAAAATGGAAAAAACAAGGAAATAAATGATTAAAGGAAGACTAGAAAAAATAGACAGAGCATTATCACACGGTTATATTTATAAACATACATTTCCCGCAATACAATTCTTTGAAATGAAGTGTCTCAAAAGTTTACTGCGGCTGAAATATGGTTACAGTGGCCTTATTCTGAAAAATTTTGAAATTAATACCAGATTTACAGCTGTTTCAAACGTGCCCTATCGAATTCTAAACGAAACAACACAGTCCACATGTAACAGCATTTTGGGTCCAAGGTATTTAGCAGTACATGAATGATTAATTAGCATTGTACGTAGTAAGCCCTCACACCGTGATGAAGCGTCCAGTTCAGCCTAGCTCAAATAGAGATGGGCGCTGTGAATGAAACGTCACATGTGCACATGTGTAAGGAGCACTGCCCTCTCAAAAATGTTGCATGAGGAAGTACTGCCTACAAACTGAAGATTGATGGTAGTTTTCACCACTTCACCGACCTGCAGATTCGAACTAGTAGGAAGTTCCTCCCCTCTGCTCGCAACCAACCGACTTTAGAATTCAGTCATCAATATTTCGCTTGTAATCATATTTCCGTGGCTCAAAGTTTCCGGATTAATAAATGTCCCAAAACATAAATATTCTAACAGACAGTCAGCCAGCTACTACGACAGGAATAACAAGCTACATTTTTATGATTTCAACTTGTGGGCTAGTTACAATTCAGCAGCTGTTTAAAATCTGAGGAACAGGGACACATTGTCACATTTTGGTATCCTATTGAAGTATATTCAAGGTTAAGTTATTCACAATTAACTATTGTTCACGATTTTGTAGCCAGATATTTGAAGCCCTATTTCTTAACAGAAAATAAAGTATGAAAGTAAGATAAATCATAATCGCGCTGGAAGAAAAATTAGGAACGTTCCCTAAAATGACCCTATTTTTTGATAAGTGATACCGCACAATTAGGAGCTTCATAAAATGCATTCCTCAGAAAGTACTATTAGATAGGTCTATCAAAAAATATAGTATAAAAATATGTGACGGTCCGTGCATGTAGCACGAATGGGGGATAAGATAAATGCCTAAAAGAGTTTTGTTGGAACACCTGAAGATACGAGACTCTTTGGACGAACTAAGGATAGATGAATAGATTATGTTAAACCAAATGTAATAAAAATGGGATAATGTCAAACCGATGTAAGTAGCGCAGGATAAGGACCAGCGGAAGGCTTATGAACTTGGCAAATGGTACTTCAGGTACCGTAAAATGCGATGATTTTCTTTACTGCCAGTGATAGTGCAATTAATATGCATCCTTTGTGTTTCTCAGAACTCATAAATATGGCGGTCAGTTAGGTGATCTATATTCACGTTTATCCATCTGTCTTCAAAGATGTACAGTCGCTTACAGCTCCGCTAAAATTCATACATGCATGAAGACTGGAAACAAAAACATTCGCTACCTCCACATTATCAAAAGTATCGCAACAAAATACCACAGCTTTTAGACACTATGTACGGAGGAACGGAAACAAGTGCAAGGGTTAAAATAAAGAAAATGTATAAGCAAATCACCTTGCTTATTTGGTCTTCATATTATTCTGTACTGTACCCGGTCTTCTGGTCATTCTCCTCATCACTGAGAATATCGAGGGGGGTGGAGACAACATGGAAGATACGTCAGTTCGAAGTTCGAGAAAACAGCCTCTTTTATTGTAGTCGAGTCACTTGATGTTCCACCAGAACATACACACTGACATCCTGTCCTCTGCCTTGACACTTCCGAAAGATTCGCGTGGATAACGTTTTCTTTTCTTCCTTTAATTATGCATTGCCGAAAATCAAAGTCAGGCCGCTATCGCCTGACTTCAGGGTCGAAGCTCATTAGCTAAAACGCCACAAACGTAAGTTACTTTGTTGGCCAGCCGATAGCCATTCTGTCATGCGATCCCCGCACCCTTCGTGCTCGTGTCGCCTAGGGGTGCTAAGCGGTGGGCCCAAGGCGGGAATTCGCAGACTGAGCAGGAAGGACGTTGACTTGCCGATGCGCAACTTATATGAGTTTTATATAAAACTCTTACATCTGAGGGAAGTGTGGTCCCGGGGTCGAAACTGGAACGGGCGGTTTCGGTACTTAACTTAATTAGCTAAACATACAGAACAGACCTTTTGGTCAAAAGCTAACAGTCGTTTCTCCTGTCAAAGAAACTAGATGCCTTTATAGAATTCGAAGGATTATTATGGTGTTCCAAAATGATTGCCACTTTCGCCTATGCAGCTCCAAATAAATCCCGGACGCACACACGTTTAATACATTTCCTTTAACACCAATCTAAACATTACCTTCCAGTAGAGGGGAATTGCTTACGCTTACAAAATGTGCAGTTAATTCAGCTTTCTTCCCACAGGTGTTATATGCTCCGTCCATCTTGTCCTTGCACAAAATTACTTAAACCCTTATCAAAAAATTATAAGCACATATAAATTTATTTTTGCATATTATTCACACAGTTATAGTGAGCGCACATGCCTCTAAATTTATGGAGCATTCAAGTGGGCCAAGAACTATAAAGTGATTTGATGTGTTATTAAAACAGACACTGTGCTCAGAAAGGCATGCCATGAGTGGCCACACGTAATTGAAATTTAATCACCCAGACATTCATATTCGGATATGACAAGCTAATTAAATGTGAAACTGGAGGACAGAAAATCAGGTACAGTCAACCATATCTTAAACGTAACCTGGGTACAAGTAAAACTTGTTTCTAGCGGAAAAATTTAATAGAGTCCAGAGGACCCAAACATCAAGTGTCTGCATTAAATGCAGCCTCCCTGCAAAGGAAAAATATGTAATTTTGGTTTCTTTATGGGCAGGTTTTACTGTAGCTCTGGTCGAAACTTAAATTTCGAACAGGTTCGATAATTACGAATGACATAGCAGAACGAATTAATTACATTGTATCTCGTACGTCGGTATCGTGGCATACATCAAAATTCATCGTCATTAAGATTAATGTAGGAATTTTAAAGACAACACGAAAGCAACTTCATGTTATTATCGAAAGATGAAGGCTTGTATCTGGAGTACTTCATTAGTGATGTGTGATTGTGGTAAGAGAAATTGTTGTCAGTTCTTACAAATTTACAAAACCAAAGAATAGTTTATTAGACGTCAGTCAGCAAATGGCATTACCTTGGAGTAAAAGAGTACTACCATCTTAATAAAACCTGAGTGCTTAATGAAAAATTCTTATAAAAGCAATTGAATTCCCAAATAATATGCCTTCACATTTTTTAACTATAATCAATACACCGCATTTTGTCTGTGAATCTAAACAGCGGCACTCAAAATACATCAACCGTGTCTTTTTTTCAGAATTTACGGAGGTTCTGCTAACTGAAAAAAAAGTGAGGAAAGGCAGCGAAATTCTTGAAAACACCCCCGCTTCGTTTGAAATAACCACCAATAAATTCTGCAGTTCCCGAAAGCGGCAAATGGTGGTGGTGATAGAATTCAGCATACATTACCATTTCGCGGAGTATTTTAATAAATTTATGGAACTCACCCCTCAGGCAGTGCGTTTCAAGGAAAAATAAATATCCACCCTCTTCTACACATATTGTAATTCGTACTCAAACCTATTATCATACCTTTTATGTAACTTAAAAGTCAAAGAATTCTTTGGAATGATAGGACAGCCCATTAAATTACCGCCGCCAATAAACTCACGAAACCGTTCCAATTCTGTCACACATATTACATGTATCTCCTACTTAATGCAATGTATTAACCCCAATCCAGAGGATCTCTCAAAGATTCTTGTCGCCCTCAACTATAACAGGTTTGACGCCTTTTCCCACAGAATTACATTCGTCTCCTGAATGGTGGCATGAAATGCATTACTCTCCTATGACTGCGCACTTATACTCTAGTAACAATAATTTTTACTATACACTTTCTTTCGGTTTTTGGAAGTGCATTGTTCAAAGTACTCGTACTGTAATGTACAATAAACATGGTACATACCAAATTCGAATTTGTATTTGCGTTTAAGCTGTAACCGGATGTAACAAGTTGTTGCAAGCTTCTTCAGCGGTTCAGTACACTGTTAAATATGCACAAATAAGGCATATTTCCTTTGTCTTCTGTGATGTGCCGAAGTCTACGAACTCTTGCTGCCCAGCCTAACCCAGCTAACAGTTCACTGTACTAAGAAATATGTTTACTTTTGCTGAATCAGTTGCTCTACTCTATAAAACTCATCGCGACTAGGTAAACGCTCTCATTCTGGTGCAAAAATTATTTGTTACATTTACGTTTGAATTTACGACGTGCTAATGAAAGTTCTGACTTCGACGTTGATGAAGAAATTATATTATGTGTGCTGCAAAAGTACTGTTTCTGCTTATCCCAGGTAAGCTGTATTGAACGTACTTAGAAACTTTTTATTATTTGGAATCCTTACGATTTGAGCAATTTTGTTCAAGAATGATTAGGATAACTATTCAAAATTAATATTTTAAATCTCCGACGTAGATTGAGTTTTATAGAGGAGAGCAAGCAATTATTTTGAATTACATATTTTTCTTTCTAACTATTTAATTTACATTACATTATTTGTATAAACTTTTAAATTCCTTTCAGTAATTTTTACTTGTTGATTAATTAAACATTTCACTATTACTAACGCGGCTGACGTTTACTTTTCAACCCGGTTATGAAATCCTTGACAATTCGATAATTTTATTTAATGAACAGTGCTGTTTGTGTTACCCTGTTTATTGACCGTGAGATATAGTAGGTTTTGCCATTTACACTACTTCCTTTTCCTAGAATTTAATAAAAGCTGAACGGTGGCAGCGACCTAGACTGTGTAGACCGAAACGTCGTATCATTCAATCTTGCGGTCTATTACGCCCTCGCGAGTATAGTACAGTGAGGTTTACTTACTCTCTGTAGGCATTAGATTACTGTATTTCTCCTTCCTGTTTGCTCCTCATATTGCTACTCCAGGCATCGCTTAGTTTACGTCACTGTTCATCAAAGTGTCCTACCCTTTAAGACACAGTGCTGTGCCGGTAACACATAGGCTTTGTGTATTGTTTTGTGACAGATTATTAAGGGTACTGGATTATAATATCTGGGACTGGGTTTACTAATTGCAGGTGTAACTCAAATTAAGTGACGTTTGCACGTGCAGTATATTATAAAGTTGTTGTCTTGTGTGCGTTTATCGTACTGTTCCAGCAAACTAAGACAGAGCGGTATCTGAAATGAAATGTTTGTTTTCCTAATGCGCGATCCGTTTTATTAAGCGCGTAAGAATAATCAGATTCCTTTGTCCCTGTTTACCCACTACTTCTCAGGCTGCCGAAAATTTATGGAAGTTGGGCTGAAAGAGCCGATGCATCACTGGAGAAAACAAAATTCATTCTTCACGAGAATTACGATATTTCAGACATTTAAAACGGGACCTGTAAATAAAGACTTTCGTTTCCACGTTTTACTGGGGGGGGGGGGGGGAGCTTAAAGTAAAACAAAATTGTATCTAATCATAACTAAGCACAACGCCATCAACAGATAGGGGGAGTAAAGGTATTAACACCTCCACGCCTTCGCAAACTTTGCACCACA
>Ga0123354_10006313_pt1 | contig 17575 bp, 10 predicted proteins | sample TergutLab28metaG_2_FD_97872 | JGI IMG/M metagenome (GOLD analysis project Ga0123354, IMG submission 97872) | Labiotermes labralis P4 segment gut microbial communities from Petit-Saut dam, French Guiana - Lab288 P4 | ecosystem: Host-associated > Arthropoda: Insects > Digestive system > Gut ...
ATGGACACAAACAGACTACCAAAACAAGCACTACAATATAAACCAAAAGGACGAAGGAACATAGGACGACCGAGGAAGAGATGGAGGGACCAACTTCATCTTGAGGATCAAGGAACAGGAAACTACACCCAACCCTTCAGGAACATGATGATGATGATGATAATCACGTATTCAGAAAACTTCATTTATGAGATCGGAAAGTTCAACTTCTGTTCCACAAAATCATACGACTGAACACACTCCTGATCAAATCCAATCCGGTTCACACCTTCACAACCTGTTTCACAAACAGGAACTTTGATGCTATTTCTCCGTCTAGGTACTCGTTTTCTAAAATACCTCTTTCAATTTGGTTTTTTATGGAAAGGAAAAGAAACTGTTGTAAAGTTATATCTGTGTTTAATTACGGATGTATCACGTCATAAAGGCATATGGAGTACTGGAAGCACAGCTCCACGCATTCTTGTCTTGAATGGACAGCTTTATTATTCAAATTTATTGCGTGAATATTTCGGAAAAATGTGAATTAATTGTGTCACTATAGGAAGAAACGGTTGAACTGAAAAACTGTCTGTAAAATCACAGCTAGTGAAGGAAACTGTCCAGATTTGCCGTTGACATGTTACTGGGCTTTGTATTCTTTTAAGCAGTAAGTCAGTAGAATAGCCTCGTTCTGACAGCCAGTGTGCCGGTTTAGAACTTTTCTTACGCTCATCTCATTCAATACAAACACTAGCCTCATCAAAAATAAAACATGTGAAAAATGTTAGCCTTGCCTTTTCACAAAAATTCCTTATTTTTTTTTATCTATCTGTATAGCATTTCTTTCTTTGTGAGTGTAGTTTTCATCACATAATCACATAAAGGATAAAGCAGTCCCGTTACATGCCTGGAGTGGCCCAGAGGGTTCCAGGAAGTTAAGGTTCGCAGATTTCATGACAACGGCACAGGATGGTGGTAAGGTTGTCAGCCTTATGCACCGGCCGCCTTTACCCCCAGGAAATGCCCCTGGTACTCATTTCTGTTAGAGGCTAAGTCGACCCCAGGGCCATAGTGCGATCGGAAGGATTTTATATCAATGAAAAATTCCAATGACACCAGCTGGGATCGAACCAGCGACCTTCCGATTTGTAGCACAGCACCTTAACCTCCTCAATATATTCACATACTTCACACTATTTAAAGTTAACTTGGGCAGCCTGAAGAGAGAAGAGGACCCCTAAAGTTCGAACCCGACTACGACAGAGTCCCCTATCCACTCCACACACCACAGTACCAGTGCTCCTACCATACTCATAAGGTCACAACGCCAGGAGTAGAAACCATGAAGCTCCTATTTATGCAATTCCCTCCGTTCCTGATTTAATTAAACTCCGACTAGGATGGTCAACTCTGCTCCACGCTTTGAAACAGACTGTTTTAGACTCATTGTTTCTAAACTCTTTTAATCCGCAGTTTCCACGGTGTTATTAAAATAATTTGTGGCCCATCAAACCCACCAAATAATTCAAAAAGCAGTTTATCACTGTAAACAATAGTTTCTAATAAAATGTCTTTATGATGTACGTTTCTATCGATTTTATCATTCATAGTATCTGACGAGCTTCACTTCCTCTGGCGGACAGCGGCTGTTACTTTGGGAGAAGCTGATTTGGATTATCTGTGTCCTGTGACGCTGCACATGTAGGTTACCGGCATTAACAGATCACTAGAACTCGTAAGACCAGATGTACACTAAAAATTTACACAAAGGGCTGTTCTTATTTATATTACGTTGGGTTTATTTGTTTATGTTTCATTCAACGAAGATATCAGTAACTCAGAATACATAGTGATGAATGTTACGACCATTAGTTAATACTTAGTTGGAAGGCTCGTGGAATGAAGAGAGTGTGGATTAATTTGCAGGGCACATTCCGCAATTTTACTCAAGCACCTGAGGAAAACTACGAAACATAAAGCAGGATAGACGGCCTCAGGGCTGATATTTCAAACCCGGGCCCCACAACAATCAAGCAGAAGTGCTATGCGTTCGATCGCGACCTAACTCATTAACTCCATGGCACTAACTACTTCTTGACAACGTAACAGGTCGTCAGCTAGTAAAGAATTTCCCCGCATTTTACGGCATCCAAAAATTCTTTATCACATTCATAAAAGGCCGCCACCGTTCCCTATCCTGAGTCACTTAAATCCAGTCCATGCCCCCCCCCCCTTCCCACCTCTTCTGATCCATTTTGATATTATTATTCCATTTATGCCTGGGTCTTCCGAGTGGTTTCTTCCCTCAGGTCTCTGCAACAAAATACTGTACACACCTGTCCTCTCCACCAAACGTCATACATGCCCCGCCCAACTCATTTTTCTCGATTTGATCACTCAAAAGAAAAATGAGTGAGGAGTATAAATCAATAAGCTCCTAATTATGTAGTTTTCTCCACTCCCCTGTTACCTCATCTGTCATTCTCATCCTCATTCTTTATTTCTGCCACTGATCCATAGATATGGAAAACAGTCATATAGAACACACATTTAAATATATAAAGCCAAAAACCACACTTCATACGCCCAATTATACTCCTCAACACCCTATTCTCAAACACCCTGAGCCTGCGTTCCTCCCTTAATGTGAGAGACTGTGTTTCACACTCACACAAAACAACACGCAAAATTATAATTCTGTATATCTTACTTGGATAGCAAACTGGAAAAACAAAAGATTTTGCGCCGAATGATAGCAAGCATTCCCTGATTTCAGTCTGCTCTTTATTTCTTCCTGAAGAGAATTCTAATTTGTTATGGTTGTTTCCAAATATTTGAACTCTTTCACCCTTTCAAAGGAACTATTATCAATCTTTATACTGTGACTTTGTCCTGCATTCTAATCTCAAGATATGACCATGTATTGGTCTTAACAGCATTTACTTCTACTCCATTCTCCTCACTAGCAACTACCAAAGCTTTTGCGTTTTTTTTAAAGCATGAAGGCCTCCGTCCAATATATTAACATCATCAGCATAAACTAGAAGCTGATGTGTGCCATATAATTTCAAGCCATCCTGGTTTACCTGAACCCTCCTAATAGCATATCTAAAGCAAAGTTGAAAAGCAATGGGGATAAAGTATCTCTTTGTTTCAAACCATTCTTAATAGAAAATATGTCAGACAAATATTTGCTTACCCAGACTCTGCTCTAAGTTTCATTTAGACACATTTTTATTATCCTTACTAGTTGTATGTGGAAACAAAACCTAGTAAGAATATTATACAAGACCTTCTTCCTAACTGAATCACAGACTTTCTTGCAGTCTATAAATAGCTGATGAACTACCCCATATTTCCATTTATTTCACACATCTGATGAATGCAGAATATAAGATCAGTAATTACATCACAGTCCACACTGATGATACCCAATAAATTTTTCTGAATATGGAGTGAAACTTGATAGCAGGGTGTTGGATTCAATCTTGTACGTGGCTGAGAAAAGTGATACGCCTCTGTAATTACTACAATCTGTTTTATCACCCTTCTTATAAATACGTACAGTACAATGATTGACTCCTTCCACTGCTCAGCCAATTCCTCCTTATTCCAAATAGAATATGTTTATAGATACGGCACTGAATTGTCCTGCCCCTGCTTTGATCAATTCTGCTGGAATTTTATCAATACCTGGTGATTTGTGTCATTTTAGCTTATTGATAGCCATCTCAACCTGGGCTCAGGCACTAGAAGTTCTTCTGGATGTCCTGTAGTCTGCCTAACATTGTAAATCCCATACACATTCCATAGCTGAGAGAAATGATTCTTCTACCTAACCAGAATACTGTGGGAGTTTGTAAGCAGATCACCTTTATTACCCTGTACTGTATTAGTATTAGGCTTGTATCCCTTCTAAAATCATTGATACCCCTATACAAGTCTCTAATATTCTTGTTCTTACTGTTGGTTTAAAATTCATCAATTTTAGCTTTCAAATATTCCTTCTTTTTATTCCTGAAATGTCTACTAGCTTTACATGTTACACTGTTGTGATTATCTATATTACTTTGGTTTGGATCCTTTAACCACTGCATTTTAGTCTGCTTCATTTGTTCTAAAAACTGTGAACATTCTTCATCAAAACATGGCTTATACTGCTTCTGTTCATACAGACCTAGACTCTCTTTAGCTGTACTTTTGTTAATCTTTTATGTTTCCCTAAGGCCTATTTATGCCTTTGCTATCACTTAAGTTATCCAAACCTGTTTGAAACCTTAATCTGATCCTGTTTCATAACTTCCAGCTCATTAGCTTCTTAAGATTAAATCTCTCATGTTAAACTTCTGTTCTGTTTGTTTACTTACCGCCAGTCTTTCCGTAACTTTTGCAACCATAATATAGTTATTAGTATCACGGTCAGCTCCCCTGGAAAGTTGTACATCGACTGTGACCTTCTGTCAAAACTCCTGTTATTGCCAAACACAATCAATAAGCTAGCGTCATGTGTGTAACGTTGATGGTATCAAGAATAATTAAGAAGCAAATGTATGAGGTAACAAGTGTAATTTCCCATGACAATCATCCCATTTGGAGGAGGCATATGCCTATTAGAAGTACTGAAGGGATGACAGACTTGTCATAATCCTGTACCTTGTTAATGAGGGAGGTACCAAATGCACAGTTTATAAATCGGCCTTGTTTTGCTTCCAGAAACATTAAGGTAACCGTCTTCTGAGAATCTATTTCACTATGTCTGAATATAAATCTGAACTTTAAGGTTAAGCATGTGAATGGTTACTTTAATTTTTTACAATAAAAGCGGAACAGACATTGAAATGCTGGCTTATATAACTATAACAATTCCTAAATTAATTTTTCGTACACACTAAACCATTTAAAAAAGCAAACTATTAAACAATTAATTTTGATATGAGAGACTTTTGCATGACTTTAGTAGCTTATTCTGATTTTTTTTGTCACATTGCTGATTGCATATTCTGATTGATATACAAATAAAATCAAGAATGGCGAAGTAAGCCGCTGAGAATTTTGTTTACTAATTATGGAGTACACCCTTTCCAATCTCATTTTGTTTATTTCTAACTACTGCTTATTATAACCACGACAATAATTAACTTTGTTAGCATATGTATCCTAATCTAGGAGTACGATACCTTGATGTGCGACCAGAACGACGATAGCACTTCCGTTCCATGGCACAATATAGTGAAAACATATTTTAACAGTCTCCGTACATTAGCATGACACTTCATTAACAATTACTGCAAAGATCGGATAGAAACCTTCCTTACATGCGAATATGAACCACTTTTAAAATACCACCATTACTATTCACACCACCAATACACGATAGTGAAAGATCTCTTCCCAAGGGAGCCATTTATCGTTCAAAAGTTACCGTACCTGATTGCTACGTAAATATAATACGTAAGGAGGATGGCGGATTTAAAGAAGGACCTGGATGATTATTTATCCAGAAATGACAAGTCACAGTTAAAGATTACAATGCCAGCCTTACTTTCAAAACCAGACGTAGGAAAATGGTTTACAAATTCTGCCAGCAATGACGATACATCAACAGGATGGCTATCTGAAGCACAGAAGGACTGTTGTCCGAGCCTGGTAACTGGACTTTAAATAAGGAGCTTGTTTAGAAACAGTGTGTTTTGCTATGATAACACTACAGCTGTATTATCATCCCTTTCAGAGTCGTGTTCAGAGGATAATAGGATTCTGTCTTTGCATCATGCTGGGGCTTCTGTGCTTTGTTTTGGCAGCCATGTATACACCTGTACTGTTACTAAGAGCAAGAAAATTTGCTCTTGTGTATACAATGGGAAGCATATTCACTATATGTAGGTACGTATAGTTTCACTGCTTATTTATGTTGTAGTTGGAATAAAGCATCATAAAGGATTTGTATTTCACTGTACAGGACCTGGATGTAACCTCATCAGGAAGTAATATGTGTAGCAATTCAATGATTGAACCAAAAATCGGTATTTTAACCATAGTCCAATTTGGTGACCATGCACTACTGCCTTGAAAGTTTTATTTAATCATACTAGATACAATACAAATTACATCAGTTCACCTCATATCCACCAGTATTTTGCTTAGTTTCAGTTTTGTGTGCAGTTATGGATGCATACCAGTGACATTTTCTGCAACATCTGGTCATCATATGCCTGTGCTTCTTACATTTGATTCAGCACTATACTTTTTTGTTTGCTGCACAATCCTGTCAGTGTCTCAGACTATTATATCAGGTTCAGCCTGATTATATGCTGATCTTAGGTCAAAAATTTGTCATCCATGCAGGATACAAACGTGGATCTGCTGATGACAGGTGTGTTCAGTCATTAACTGTGACTTAAAGTATTGTGCCATGATTAAATAAATATAAGAGAAAGACAGCTGGCACAACAATGCTTTTTATTTTCAGTGGTTTTTCTGCTGCATGTTATGTGGGATTTCAGTACCTCATTTTATATAAATTTAGGTTTTTCTTTCATTTTAATGCCATACTGTGGGGTGTCACTGTTACTAAAACTGAACATGTTCTCCTTAAGTAACAAAGACAATAATATAAATTACAAAAAATAAATAAAGTTACATTCTGCTTTGTCTGTTAATAAGACAAAATTCACAGTTAGTGAACAAGTGTATTTTAAGATAAATTAAGACACCAATACTGAAATTCCATATAAATCTTAATGTTTAGCGACAGAGTCAACACATGAATCCAGGACAGTGTCACATATTTAGTAGCAGGCTGATCATCATGTTTGTCTTTCATATTTTGCATATTTTTAGTGGATACATTGCACCCATCTGCACCCCCCTGGCTATGGGCCTGTTTAAAACTCTTCACATTCACTTCCAGTGATACATGCTGTTGTGATCCACTGACACAGAAGAGCCACATTTGTCTTTGCAATTCTTTTCACCCAGAGTCACAGCACGGTCCCCTCGTAAGAGCACAGACTATAGAACTGTTTTAGTTGGTCTTTGAACACTCTCCAAAAGCAAATTGTTTTTTTACCACAACATCTAACATCTGCAGCTATTAAGTCATCCCCCCCAGATATGACCAACAGGTCTGTGTTACTGGAAGTATTGGTAATTGTGGCTCTTATTTCTGGTGTTAATGTCTCTTATATGTGTCCAACACCAGCATGCCCTGTTTTATCTATAGCGCCCCATCACTCCAACCAGTCCATTATAAATTAATTTTCATCAAACCTTTAGTTTGACATCTTGACAATGACTGTTCCTTAGGGACTGTTCTGCAATATGGAATCTTGTTTGATAGTAACTTGCTACCATCTGGTGATAACGCCAACATAACAAATACTTGCATCTTTTCATTACCTTATGTTGTCATTAATGAACATACTGCCCCAGTGTTGTTGACAGTTTAATTTGACAGCACAGTGAAGTATGCCAGAGTTTCATCTGTATTTTATATTTGGCTCAGGATTTAATCATTTTGCAAAGTCCAGTTACATGTCAGTGAAAAATAAAATGCTTCTGCTTAAAGTCTGCTTTCAGTTGCTGGTAAAGCAAAGTTGTTCATTGAAGAGAGTACCCATTTCATTGCATCATACATACAGAGACACATGCTGACCGTGAACTAATGCCATATGGTATGTGATTTGACAGGTTCCCATTCTGTATATTTTATGGGCTCGCATGCAGTCAGCATTCCACAAATGATCATGCTTAGATCCAGCTGTTATTGCCACCGTATTTGCCATTTTCTTCTGAAGCCGTGAACTGCCTTGCATATCACTGTTATATCCTTTCTGAGCATTGTTAATGAGCATTTGTTTCAACTTTGCCAAGTCCCATTTGGATACAGCTTGTCCTTCTAGGACTCTTTTCTGTGTCATCTTCTGTTTTACTGGTTGATGAACAAACTGTAACACTCATGGGTCAGAGCTAATAATGGTACAGAATGCTCTGTTTGCTGTTTTGGCTACACTTATGACAGTTTGTTACCATACATCATGGTTTGGCTGTGCACAGTGTGATTCAGCTTAGCACAGTCCAATTCATAGCTCTGTATGCAAATTCAAGATGGCATCATATAAGTAACTTTGTCTTGCATTCAGTAAGCATGGTAGGTAATTCCTTAGGTCTGATAACGAAAAGAGTAAAGGTAAAGTTCACCCTAGAACATGCCACGAAAATCCAGTAGGGGAGCACTAGATGGGGGGGTGGGTGGTCAATGCCACACCCCAGCTGCTTTACCCCCGGGAAAGACCCAGTACCCATTGTATAGGAGGCTGGTTGGGCCCCAGGGTCAGTCCAGACAGGTTTAGAAAATCTCGCCCCCACCGGGATTCAATCCACGGACCGTCCAGCTCACAGTGAGTCACTATACTGACCATGCTATCCCAGCCACTAGGTCTGTTCTTATAATTCTTATTTTCAAATATTCCTTTCATATATATGCCTCTTGTTTTTGCCTCACAACTAACTTAGAGGTCTCCCTTCTTTAGCCTTGTAAATCAAACATATTTATGAAATAAAATGCCTGAGTCTAGAACCAAATAATTCAGTAACACTTATATCTGTCTTCCTTGGACATGATCCATGATCCTGGAAGATGCAATACTAAAATGTTTTAATTCATCAAAATATTTTGTTTGCAGCTTTTCATTCCTGTGGGGTCCAGTAAACCACTTGCGACATCTGTTTTCACGTGACCGCCTCCCGTTCACAGCAGCCTATTTTGGAACATTATTTGCAACACTGTATTTTGCCCTGCATGTGCAAAGTACACCTCTCACTGTCCTGTGTGCCGTTGGACAAATAGTGGCATTGTTATGGTTTTTAATTAGCTACATTCCGGGTGGACATACAGGGATGCAGTTCTTTACAAGACTCTTCTCATCAGCTGTCAGTAGCACAGTCTCAAAGACCCTACCAGTTTGATAACTGTTTTACAAGATTTGTGTTATTTATTTCTGTGTGTAGTTTTTCTACATTTTGTGCATTGCTTTTTAATGCACAAACTTGACCAGTTTCTTCAGGCTGTGTTCTTTGGTTAAGTAATGGAGGGTGAAGTGTGATTGTGAAGTCACATGCTTGTCCAGAACATGTTGCAAGTATGTTAACTTTATTAATATCCATTAATTGATTCATATTAAGTAATGGAGTTTTTTTCATTCTGAAGCACATGTATTATTTAGATAGCTTACTTGACATGTTTAGATTTACCTTTGAATCATCATCAGGGATACAGATTCATAAGAAAGATTTTCATACATTTTGGGAAATATTTATTAACATATCAATCATGTGTACATATGTGGTCAAATAGCATTGTTCTGGGACTGATGCAATACTACAAGTAGAGTTTGGAACATAAATCAAGTGTAGCCAGTTTCTGGTAGTTCATGCATATTATGACTGCCAGGGATCAGTCAAAAGGAAGTTTTAGCTCAATCAGCTCATCCCTTGCAGCCCTGTTTGCATGTTGCATTTTCTTTTGTTATGAAACAATGCATGCAAACATCAAGTTTTGTTTCAAACTCAAGGGGGTGGGGGCATCAGCTAGAGAAACGTATAAAATGCTTGGAACTGTTTATGAAAATGAAGTTGAATCTCATTTGCGTGTCGTCAGATATTTTAAAAAGATTCAGAATGAAACATGAGGTACCTCAGGAGCACAGAAAGATGCTAAAACTGATGAAGAGATCAACTACACCTTAACAAGGAGATGATTTGTCAGATTCTGCCTATGAAGATTCTGAAAAGAGGAAGATCTGCATGAAGATTGTAACATGAAGTCTTATGGGTGAATGCATTCTGCCAAGTTAGTCTAACACTTTGTGGCCCATCAGAACATGGTGACCACCTTTCTCACCTGACCATGTACTGGCAGAATTTTATTCCATTCTATAACATTAAAACTGCCTTCAAAACAAATGTGACATATAATAAAGGGTCTGAAGAAGAATATAGCCACCAAATTAAATAAGCTGCTGTGGACATGAATCCAACTCCATCTCTAGAGTAAGGAGAAATACAGTGGGTTGAAACTTCCGAATTTTGCCATTTGATGTTTGGGCAGACAAATCTCAGATAAGTACAGCCCCATGGGACAGTTACTAACCAAAAATAACCCAGCCAACAGTTTACAATGCATATACCTAATAATATAAACATAAAATTTGAGTAACAACAACAAAACTGTGATAGATAAGCAGAAGACTTCTTACACTCAGTTCAATCACAGAATACAAGCCATTCTTTTAATATAGGTTAAAACTAGTGAACTCTTGCCCTCCAAATAGTTTCACCATTTACAACTGTTAATTTAGTTAATACAGCAAAAAATCAAAACTAATTTGACCCACCTCTTTACATGTTGAGGGGGAACAGCCTCTCCTCCCAAGTCTCCCTCTCAACTGGAATCCAGAATAGCACAGCCCCTTTCCGGCTGGCGAGACGTGGGCACACACAGCAACACAAAATTGCAAGTGAAACCCCAAAAACGTAAGATGAAAACCATATGGATATGTAACCAATGCAGCCTACCACCATACCAGAGTCCAAAATCTCCAGAGAAGAGAGATAAAGAGCAAAAGCTGCACCCTTAACACCATCCCATGTGTATTGGTCTCCCCTTTGCATCTGTCACCACACATATGCCTATATACAGACAGGTATGCTAAGGAAACATCAATCCAGAAAATGTCTAAATTGATAGGGTTGATAGCAGAATGGAACTGGCTGAGTCACCTTCAGTGACTTTTTTTGTGATGCACCTGTTAGTAGGATGTAAAAAGGGTTTTGCAATTAAGGGAGATTACTTTATGGGAAAATGAAACAATTTTCATCTTATTTCTTGTGCATCTGATTTTGTAGCATATATCCTGGAACATTAATTTTAACCACACACACACAGGAAATCCTGTCAAAAGGTGAACTGTAGAGGTCTACAGCAGTTATTTAACTATGGTATAAAAAAAATAAAGTTTTACCAGCCTGTGACTTGAAGGCATGCAGGGTAAGTAGAGGTATAGTTTTATTCACTCAATTATTACACCAACCACTGCACATATATAAAATTTATAAAATTTACACATTAAAACATTAAAAACGCTCCGACATGTTTCGGTCCCAAGACCATCATCAGGGAACTATATATTCCTTGCTAAAGTCACACTAGAAATAGTCGCAGATTAATTTCGTTGTACAAGTTGGGTGTTGTGGCAGCATGCCGTGTTGTGTAATGTTATGTTGTGAAGAGTGCCCTGCTACGGATGTGCATTCTGTGCTTTGTTGCGTGATACTCACAACTCAACAACATGCACAGTGTTACAATAAAAATAGGTATAGTTTTATTCATTCTTGACCGCTGCGCTAGATGGAGGTAGTGGCTATCTTCACACTCCAGCTGTTTTGCCTTCAGGAAAGAACTCTATTCCCCATTGTGTAGGAGGGTGGGTTGGCTGCAGTGGTGGTGTGGATGTTTGACAGATGAGAAATATCTTGTGCTACCCTGGCTGTACTGTGACAATCAGTCACAACAAACTAACTAAATGGAGCAGAGTCCTTCCTGAGAAGCAGTCAGGTCCTCAGCTAGTCAAGAAATTCACCTTTTATGGAACCCAAAAGTTCATTACTGCATTCGCAAGAGCCCAACCCTTGTCCCTATCCTGAGCCAGATCAATCCAGCCCATGCCCCTCCATCCCCCTGCTTCAAGTTCCATTTTAATGTGATCTTCCCACCTGCACCTAGGTGTTTCAAGTGGTCTCTTTCCATCAGGTCTCCCCACCAAAACACAGTATACATGTCTCCAGTCTCCCATCAGTGCCACATGACATACCTTTTGATATGATCACACAAATATTATGTGGTGTGGAGTACATATTATAAGGCTCCTCATTATACAGTCATCTCCATTCCCATTACCTCGTCCCTCTTAGCACCCATAATATTAATAGCTAAGCTATATTGCCCACTCTTGTGGGTATGCTACTGTTATGTAGAATGTTATATTTCACCCATTTACAAATTCATGGTGTAATTTACACCCTATCTGTTTCACTGATCATATCCACACTGAATTTGATAACATGTGAAGATTTTAAAACAACAGTACACCATTAAAGTTTTATGTTACAGTTAAAATAAGTTCTTTAGAGCCATACACTTTATGTTGCAAGAGTACTTTTAAGGGAATTTAATGTATATGGCAAGTTGAAATAAATTTTCCGGTGTATGTTAAAGCTAATATGTAACAGCAGTGTGCTTTTGGTGCCCATGTAATTTGTCCTAAAATGTTCAAAAGCACACCTTATGAATTATGATGATTCAGAGGTGATTTAAATTTGCCTGAATAACATGTAATTGAGTAATACAAGGCGGCTCCTTTAATTCTTAAATTTAACTGTTTTTAGTTGAATCATTTATTTATTTAAGCCTAAAGAAGATATACATCCTACTGTATGGTACGCCTAGCAGAAAGTTTGCCTGCTCTTCCAAAAGCATGTGCATTTTCTATTGCTGATGCTTCAGAAAACTGCAGAAGTAAAAATACCCTTCTGTATGTCCATATGTTTAAGTCAGTTTTGTTGACTGTTGGATACAATGTTGGTTGAATTCTTTCAGGGTGAGGGAAATTATAAGTATTATTTGTACAGAAAGATCAACTGAATATTCCTCCCTCAAAAATGGGGGGGGGGAATTAAGCAACTGAACATTGTGGTCTTAAATGACTGAAAAAAGAATCTTGGATGATACATACAAGGTATGACTGTAAATAAACCTTCCAACATTTAACTGTAATCTCTGCTTACTAGCATCGTCTCATGTACACTGATATTCCTAATCCAACCCCTGTGGCAACTGCCTGCCTGTTTTGCAGCTAAGCTATTCAGGAAACATGAGTATGCTGTATCAACATTGCAAGTACTTCAAGGATATCTCATGCTTAAAAAATAAAGCCTCCAACCCCTGGTGTTATGAACTGAAATGTTGTAGGGTCATATAGGAATACCAACATTTTGGAAAAACATGTTGTCTCCATCTTCAGGATCAAAGTAAGGGGCAACAGAATATTTCAATTGTATGGACAGGTTGTAAGGAACATAGTCACTAGGTCCATGTTGGGTCAACAGGAAATGTGAGAAAACCAGTCCTTAGGACGACATTATTTTTGTCACATGGTAATTGTGAGAAAATAGCCCATTTTCAGGGCCACTGCAGGAGGGAAATTGGCAGCTCCTGTTGGAGGTAGAGGAGTCTTTATTCCTCCAAGGAATGGATGGGAGGCTTCCATGACTTGTGTAGGGAGAACCCACTCATCTTATTCATGGTGTTAGGGTGGAGATCAATCTCTGTTATTTCCCATATACAATTTTTCTTACATTTCCTGGTCACCATTCCCACTGACCTGGCTATGTATCAAGTGACCATCTTCCCTAAAACATCCCCACGGAACCTGACCTCATTCTCATCCTACTTCCTTCATCCCTGAAGATGGAAACATTGGTACCCACCTATAAGACAAAACAGTGTCACAACCCAGAAGACCACATTCTGAACACACACCACTATAAGAAACTGAAAATGTGTCAGTGCACTAATGCGTCATGGTATAGTCATAATACTGCATTGACATTATCATGATATATGGTAGCTAAAACATTAAATAAGGAATAACACATGATTTAAAAGAGATGGTCCAGAATTAGGATTTGAATCATTTCTAAATACTCTACCACAATGCATGCACATCACTTTAACAGTGGTAGTTACTATGCGTACTGGTGAGAGTACAGAGTACATTTTGTAGTATCATTGAATGTTCTGTACTGGGTGTGGCCCATAAGAGAGGAAACAAAAAAGTTATATTTTTGTACATATACTAAATGTCTGTCTGTGAGTATTTGCATGTATAATGAGTGAGAATTTATAAGTTCATGTCATCAGTGACACTACACATGTATTCTTTTGTAGATGGGTGTGTACCTACAGACCACAGATTCCATGTTTCTGGTGCATAAAAAATACACATTCCACACTTCTAGCTAAGTTTCAGATCTGGCAAAATGTGTGCCTATGTTTTATTCATCATTAAATTAAACACATTCCTGTGACGCTTTGTAACAAAGTTCTCTCCCCACAGAGTTTCGTTGCAACAAGACGCAGAGCATTATGTGCAGTGTGGTAAATTTGTTCCATAGTAGTTTCAGATACAATTCAGATCTGAAGGTCATGCCACCTATCAAATTATACAAACCACACATACATATTCTAATACCACCTGTGATTCACTGTAATCTGTCATAAACTATGCATAACCTACTGTTTCTTCAATTTGGTGGACTATGTTAAAATTTTAGTAGTAGCATTAACTCCAATTGATGAAGAGAAAAATTATACTGATTCAAGCACCTTGTGTACAATTCATGCCATATCTGTAATCCTTATATGTCTGTCCATTGTTTCCTTCCTTAGTCCAGAAAGAGATTGAAATGTACCTTGTGAGATTTGGCATTCTCTTAAGACTGATTCTGACTGTGGTGATGGGCTGTGTTTACTGTGCAGTAGGAACTGATCTTTTAAGTATAATTCAAGTTAATCATAGTTGCCAAAGTCCTGTCACGGCTCTGGCGGTTAGATGCCGACCTCTCACTTCATAGGTCCTGGTTTTAAACCAAGCCAATGTATTTGATATTTATGGTGGGCATAGTGGCACAAGGGCCATTTTTTTCTCCAAGTTAGTCGGTTCCACCAATGCTGCACACTATTTGTATATACACACTACCAGGGAAAATGGGAAAAGTCTGGGATCCCCCAGAAAAGCAGTCCTGTTTCAGAAACTGGGGATGAATCGATAGAAAATTATTTTTACTGTATTCTTAGTCCCCGCAGAGTTTATCCTTTAACATCTCATGCCCTTAGTCTTTTCATACAGGCCATCCCTAGTCACTGTACTGACTATGCCATTCTGGCTTTTACTGCTCAATACAACCAATGTAGTCAAATGTCAGTTTGTACTGGCACTGCAGGTTAGATAATTTCTGCTGTTCTTTCTTATAGCTGCTTATTCCTCAGTCTTGTGTATTCAAAATTTAGTTACAGTCAGAAATGGCCATACAGTCAAGCCCATTTACAATGACATCAGTTTATATGACGCTTTGTCTGTAGCATTTGATATTCCATGGTACCAATTAATTCCTCACTGTTAACCGTAACACTGTACTCCTTGTTTAGAACAACACTCATTTATGATGACACAAAATATTCAGTCCCTTTCATGATGTTATAACAGAGTCTGACTGTACGTCTTTGAAAGTAAGCTCCTCATGGACAGTATGTGAAAGAATTAACCTTCTAGGACATGCACTTGCTGGCCTGTATAAATAGCTCAGAAAAATGCCCACTTTGTAGGGCAGCATTGTTGGTCAATGTCAGACAGTATCTTGCCCCATTAAAAAGTTGTCACTTCAATAGCTTGAGCAACAACACTGTCAAAAAGTGCTGTTTTTCTTTGTCTTTATTTTGCTAGTAGAGTAAACCACTAGTTTGATTTTATTTTCCTAACACCTGTCAATCCACCATCACTGCGCTAACACCCCAAGACCTGCCAACCAATCCATTGATCCACTGACGTAGGACACAACACTGCAAATTTTTGGTGTAGCAAACTACAAGAATGAATGAATGAACCAAACACAACATGATCATCTCCTCACAGATACATATAGCCAATATGGCAACTGCAAGCAGACAATATATAAAAGAAATTGTACTATGGTAAGAGTTGTCAGCAGTCAAATTACATGCCACATTAGTAAACTGGATTGTGAGGAGGTTAAATGTCAATGTATTTGGAAACATAGAACCAGTTTGTGGAGGGTGAACATACAACAGCGTAAAGGTTGTAAGATAGCACACAGTACTGCTTCTGGTAATGAATCGATGGCACCACATGGTTAGTGAAAGCAACAGCTTAAATGTGATTATTCAACATATTCAGCTGTTTTATTGGGGATACAGTTGAAAGGCATTCATAATACACCAAAATATTTCTTCCTTCTTCAGGGAATTGCCTTGTTTGCGTGGGCTCTCTCTCAATTTCACATATGTGATAAACAATCATAATTTATTCTCTTTGCAGCAGTTTCTGTACTTTCAGCAGTTGCACTCCACACCTGCTTGTCCAGTCTGCTAATTGCCAGACATAGCATCATAAAAAGATGTGGAAGGACTCTGCAATCTCAAATTATATGATAGACCCTACTCACAATTCTCTAGCTTCAGTCACAATAACAAGCCCATGAAAATGATCGAAATTGATAAAAATGTGTCACGCATATTATGAGGATCATAAATTGTTAACATGCACATTAAGGCCCTGATCTTATTTTCCCACATGTTGTGTCTGCAATTTAATGCACTTCTTCTAAAGAGTGTTTCTTGGATTTTACACTTCCCCACACTTTACACTTCCACACACTTTACACCATTCTAGATGGTCCCACAGAGCCAGAAAATTGGGGTTTTACCATATTCGTAATGTGTATTTCTGAAATTTGGCATTATGCATATGAAACTTAAAATAATTCATTTTATTACATAAGAATCATGATATATGTTTTTATGTCAGTGACAGCACACTATTCTATATTATCACCTTACCACAAGAAAGTCAATCCCCACAGTAAAACTCTTGGCTTATATTTGAGTCACACCTGGTTGAAATCTCGTCTCAGATACTATCTTTACCGAAGTTCTGTGCTTTTCCTCAGGCCTTTCAGATAAATGGCATGATAGTGCCTCCAACTAGGCTATAACCACTTCTGTCCACATCCTATGTAATTCTTTATTCTCATATTACAATTCCATTTGAAGTTATTTTCTCTGACATGATAACAGTTATTAAATAAAATATAACAAGCAAAACAAAAAAGTACCTTACCATTAATTAACAAAGACACTCTCAAGATCCTGACAACAGCAGTACATCCAGCTTCTAGGCAACAATAAGTTCATGAAATTCAGGCAAAAAATCACAGAGTTGCAACATGAGCTGCATACTGATTAAAACTACTATGGAGAAGAATCTGGGCAATAACAAGTGGACATACTTGACTTAAAACCTGCCACCAGTTGTGTAGCAGTACAGATAGAGAACCAACTGAAACTGTGCTAATGCAAACAGAAAAGTTAGGTGTAAATAATAGATGCAAGGGACAAAGTACCTCTCAGCTGTTACAAAGTAAAATCATGTTAAAGCAAACGCATCTGTAAAAGGACAGCATGCACAAGATAATCACTGACATCACAACCCGCTGTGAGACATCTCCTGACGTGGAGGTATAGCTCCAATGTTCCTTAATCTTTTGACACCGGAATTATTTTTTTTAATTTTAGCACACCCTGTATATAAAATGTGAATAATACAGGAACCAAATGTGTTAAAATTATGAAACAAACTGCATTTTGAAGAGAAAAAAACGGAGAGTATATACCATGTTTAAAATATTCAGTACCTATATTTGTTGAATAAATATATAAAATGCAACTTTAGAGGTTAGC
>Ga0123354_10006316_pt1 | contig 17574 bp, 12 predicted proteins | sample TergutLab28metaG_2_FD_97872 | JGI IMG/M metagenome (GOLD analysis project Ga0123354, IMG submission 97872) | Labiotermes labralis P4 segment gut microbial communities from Petit-Saut dam, French Guiana - Lab288 P4 | ecosystem: Host-associated > Arthropoda: Insects > Digestive system > Gut ...
TTAGAAATTACTTTTGTTAAATAATTTCCCACAGCAGTTGCCGTGAACCATCCGCCCATCATCAAACCTTTGAATTTGGGAGGAGCCACTTTTGATACGAAAGAAATGCCCATCGGGCTTAAAAAAAGCTCGGCAAAAGTAAGAACTAAATAAGTACTGATTAACCAATTGGGAGAAATCAGCGTATCGCTTACCCCACCCACCGATTTCAATTCTGCCGGACTTGCAAGATTACGCGAACCATAAGCTAAAATAGCAAAGCCTAAAGCGGCAATAATCATTCCTATACCAATTTTGCGGGGTGTAGAAGGCTCTTTCTTTTTCCGGGCAAGCATGGTAAACAAAGTGATGAATACCGGAGTAAGCACAATTACAAAAAACGGGTTGAACTGTTGGAATATTTGCGGTTCGATAGCCATTGATTCCGGTAATCCGATGAAACGGATAACGATACCAACTAAAGCAACAGCTAATACCGCGCCCGAAATGACTTTTCCCCGAAAAGTTTCCGATTGGAAGATACTGAAACAGGCGTAAACACCGATTATAATCAAAACCAGATTAAAGATATCAATTCCAAAACAGTCAAAGCCTGTTGCGGTATTTGCCGTATAGTCGCGAGCAAAAAATGTCATTGTCAGTCCGTTTTGGTGAAACGACATCCAGAAGAAAATCACTACAAAGAAAACCAATACCAAGGCGATAATGCGCGACCGCGTTTGAGCCGGAGTAAGTTCTTCCGCCGGAGCGCCGGTTTGAGCTTTCTGTTTGGAATTGTAGTCGGCATGACGGAAAGTCTTTTTAAATGCCAGATAAATAATGATGGAAATAACTAAGGAAATACAAGCCACGCCAAATCCATAATTATAAGCTTCGGAAAGCGTCGTAATGTAGTTTGAGGCAAATCCTCCCAAGTCGGCAAACGAACTGCCTTGAGCGGAAGCCAATTGAGTCAATCGTTCCGTTCCTTCGGCTGTAATCGTACCATTTAGAAACTGATGGGCAAGCGATGGAATCTGAGCGCTGTAAAATAATCCATTTTTAGCAAGGAAAAAATTAACTACTTTGGTAGCGGCAGTCGGGGCAAACATAGCGCCGATATTAATAGCCATGTAAAAAAGACTGAAAGCATTGTCCCGCTTGTCTTTATATTCCGGAGCATCATACAGGTTGCCTACCATAACCTGCAGATTGCCTTTGAACAATCCGGTGCCGATAGCAATAAAGAACAGTGCAGCATACATCACCCATAAAGCGATGGAACTTTCCTGTAATGGAATTGCTAAAAACAGATAACCGGCAAACATAATAATAATGCCGGTAGTAACCATTTTCCCAAAGCCGAATTTATCAGCCAACATACCGCCAATGAACGGCATAAAATATACAAAACCGGTAAATAATCCGTAAATATTTCCGGCTTGATCCATATTAAATCCAAACTTCGCTTGTAGAAACAAAACGAAAATAGCGAGCATGGTGTAATAACCGAATCGCTCGCCTGTATTAGCTAAAGCCAAGGCATATAGACCCTTGGGGTGATTTTTGAACATAATTTAATTTTTTAATATTTGTGCAAATATAAGAAAAATAGTTGAGAAATAATTTAAGACGACGCTAACTGCAGGATGAAAAGAAATTTTTTATATATTTGCAGCTTAAAACGCAAAAGATTTTAGAGATTATGTTGAAAGAAATGTTATCTATTTCAGGGAAACCCGGACTTTTCAAATTGATTTCCAAAGGAAAGAGTATTTTTATTGCCGAGTCTTTGATAGACCATACACGGATTCCTGTTTATTCGAGAGATAAAGTCGTTTCGCTGGGCGATATCACCATGTACACGAATGACGGTGATGTTCGTTTGGCTCAGATACTTCAGTCCATCAAGCAAAAAGAAAACGGCGAAGCTATTTCTTTTTCTCCTTCGATTACTCAGGAAGAACTACGGACTTATTTTTCTCAAGTTTTACCTGATTTTGACCGGGAAAAAGTTTATCCTTCCGATATAAAGAAAGTTATGAATTGGTATAACTTGCTGGTGAAAGAAGGATTTACGGATTTTGAAGAAGCGGAAGAAGCAGAAGTAAAAGAAGAAGAAGATACGACAGAGGAAAAATTGACAATTGATAATTGACAATTGACAATTGACAATTGACAATTATCAATTATTTTATAATTCATAAATTTATTTATATCATGGATGAAACATTTGAATACGACGAAGATGCTGCTGTGGAATTTATCCACAATAATCTTCCGCAAGAGTTGAAAGCAAAATTCCCGGATGATACGCTCTATTATCTGTTGGATCTTATCTGCGAATTTTATGAGAAAAATGATTATCTGAATGAAGATGATGAAGAGAAAGAAGAGCGGGAACTGACTGCGTTCATTGTCCAACAAGCCAAAAAAGACAAGATGGGAGATTTTTCGCCGGAAGCTATTTTATTGGTGTTGCGAGCGGAAGCAGCTTATATGGACACATTGGATATTGATGAGTTTGAATGAGTTTTATATTACAGCGAATATATTCATAGGAAATTTATACTTTGGCATAATAATTGCCATTTTTTAATATCAGTATTAATAAATTTAATTTTTACAAGATGAAAAAAATCAATTTATTTACAAGTTTGGTGCTTTGCGCTGCCATTATTCTCTCAGGCTGTAATGCCAGCAATACCGTAAAAGGAGCAGCTATTGGCGGCGGCGGCGGAGCAGCTGTAGGAGCCGGAATCGGCGCTTTGCTTAACGGCGGAAAAGGCGCTGCCTGGGGCGCTGGAATTGGAGCCGTTGTTGGCGGCGCTGCCGGCGTTTTAATCGGTAATAAAATGGATAAGCAGAAGAAACAATTGGAACAGATTCAAAATGCAAAAGTTGAATCTATGAACGATGGCCAGGCAATTAAGGTTACGTTTGATTCGGGAATCCTTTTCGCTACCAATTCAAGTACTTTAAACCAAACTTCAATTAACGCTCTAACTCAATTTGCCAATTCCTTGAAAGAAAATCCTGAAACCGATGTTCAAATTTTCGGACATACGGATAGTACGGGTTCAGATCAAATCAATATTCCACTTTCACAGCAAAGAGCTGTCTCCGTCCAAAATTTCTTGATGGGACAGGGAATTGCAGGTTCCCGTATGACATCGCAAGGGATGGGATCTTCCCAACCGGTTGCCGACAACAGTACGGTTACCGGCAGAACACAGAATCGCCGCGTGGAAATTAATATTCTTCCAAGCGCCCAAATGGTTCAGGATGCTAATGCGGGAACGTTGAAATAAATTTTATTGTTTTATTAAAATCGTAGAGACGTGGCGCGCCACGTCTCTACGATTTTTTTATCTATTTTCAAATATTTCTTCCGAAACAACCATTGGTTTTATCCTGACTTCTTCTTTCTGTTTATTACGAATGATACTAAAACTAACTATATTTGTACCTGATAAATTAATATACGGTTCAAAATAAAACAAATAAGAAAAAGCGGTTGAAAACTCCGGCTTTTTTAATTCATCCTGTATCTGTGCATATTTCATTTTATCCCAATACATACATCGCGTAAAACCTTCCGCATTAGTAAACTGCGTAGCCGGATCACGGAGCGCCATGGTTTTATAAATGAATTGTTTGTAATTATTGTCCGCTACTTTTGGAGCGCTGACAAATTTGAGTCCATTGATTTTTTCTATGATATCTCCCGCTTGAATTCCAGCTTTCTCCGCCGGAGACAAAGGAATAACTTCCGAAACTTCCTTCAGGTTATCCATATTATAATTAATACCGGTATAATTATAGTTGGAACGGCTGTAATAAAACTGAGCGGTTTCCGCAGATTTAAGATAAGGATATTGCATAAACATCAAAGGAACATGAAACTTTGCATAATCCGCAAGAGGATAATCGGATTGCAGCAATTCGTTGGCTTCGCATTCCCAAACGACAGTGTTTGTATTTTTGTTTTTCTTATTGTCAATCAACCGAATGCCTAATTGCAGGAAAAGTCTTGCCTGATTGGTCTGAATCAATGGATTGTAATAAACAGGCAAATTTTCCATCGATTTCGTATTTACATTGTACCGGCAAGCTACCGGCAACTTATCGGTAGCCGAATTGTTCCGGAAATTGGGGTTGGTATTGTAAGAATAATGAGTGCGGATAATCAAATCGGGATTTTTATCGGAATATTTCAATCCTATTTGTTCCAGATTTTTTCGGATAACGGCATTAATGGCTTTATCCAAATCCAGATTTTTCGGATCCGAAGCGGAGAAACCGAAGGTATTGTATAAAAGCAGGTTACTCTCCGGATTAACGGAAGTCTTAAATGGACAAGCGAATGAACGAGTCTGTACATTTTCTAAGCTATAGAACGAATAGACGCTTGCTAAATCTTTTTCCGTAAGTGAATTATTCAAATGACAATACTCTTCCATCGCCCGGTTTTGGTGATTTTCTTTCAAGCTGCTAACGGTCAATTTAATCAGGGTGTTTGAATCTTGCAGCCAACCGATGATCGTTTCAATGTTTTGACCTGTTGTAGGCTTGCCGTCGATTGATTCGATGATGTCATTGACGCGCAAGCCGGCAGCATCTGCTGAAGTATTGGGCGTCACACTCAGAATGACCGGCTGGAGGTAACCCCAACTTTTTTGCAGACTGATTTCAAATGTGAAACCATATTGACATACCATTTTCGGTTCTGCTTGAGAAAATGCAATGAAGCAACTATTTAACAAAGTTAAAAAAATGACGAAACGTTTCATAAAATGGATTTTTTCTAATTCATAATTCATAATTATTCCAACGCCTGCAAAATATCAGCTTTTAAATCGTCAAGCCGTTCTAATCCAACAGATAGGCGCAGCATATCGTCGGGCACATCCACCATCTTTTTAAATTCGGGACTCATTGTTCCGTAGATAGTCGATTCGGGATGTATGATCAGGGATTTATTATCAAAGAGATTCGTAGCCCGCCGGATAATTTTCAATCGATTAAGGAACGCATAACATTCTGCTTTGTCTTTCAAGCTAAAAGTCAACATAGCGCCCGGATAGTCCCCGAATTGCTTTTTACTTATTTTATAAAAAGGATTCGTTGATAAACCGTTATATTTAACAGCCTTAATACGGGGAGTCGCTTCAAGAAACCGTGCCAGTTCCAGACAGGTTTTTGCTGCCTGTTGAAACCTCAAATCAAGCGTTTCCAATCCTAAGTTTTGCATGTAAGCCACTTGCGGAGCCATCATAGCGCCTATGTTTCTTGCGACTTCACTCCGGAGTTTAACTTGGAATGCTTTATTTCCAACTTGCATTGCCAAGTCGTGAAGTCTTGAAGATTGTTTCCAATCGTAAGTTTGATAATCCAAAATCAGTCCTCCGATGCTGGTTGCTCCGCCGGAAATGTATTTAGTGCTGGCAACGATTTCAATATCAACGCCCCATTGCGAAGCAAGGAAGGCAGGCCATGGAACAATCGTTGTATCGGCGATGAGCGGTACGCCTTTTCTATGCGCTAATTCGGACAACGCAGCCAAATCGGCGACTTCCATTTGTGGATTGGTAATTATTTCCGTGAATACGGCGCAGGTCTTTTCATCGATATTCTTTTCAACATCATTAATATCCAATAAATTACAAAAACGAACCTGTACTCCGAATGCTTTTAATGTAACATTAAACAAAGAAAAAGTGTTTCCGAATAAATGGGAAGTAGTTACAATGTTTGACCCGGCTGAAGCCATAGTCAGGAATGTCGTTGAAATAGCAGCCATCCCGGAAGCGACCGTCGCAACGTGTTTTGCTCCGGAAGCGGTTTGGATTCGGGATTCAAAATCTTCGACGGTAGGATTGGAAATCCTGGTATAAGTGTGTTTGCCGCTTTTTCCAAGAAAAGCCGCTTCCATTTCCTCTGCCGTATCGAATTCAAAGGCGGCAGTATTGTAAACAGGCATTGCAATTGCTCCATGCACATCTTTCTGTAGAAATGGTTTACTGATAACATCCGTAATCGGATAAGCATCTTTTTCAGTCATAGCGTTTGTTTAAAAAATTAATGCACAAAGGTACGATTTTTTGTATTATATTTGTCTCTTTTGATTTACTTTATTAACTTTGAAGCATCATTCTATGGACTTGCTACAATTTGATTTTTTTCGAAATGCGCTGATAGGTAGCGTATTAACGTGTGTATCCTGTGGAATAGTAGGAACATACATTGTGTCGCGCCGCTTGGTTTTCATCAGCGGAGGGATTACGCATGCTTCATTTGGCGGATTAGGTTTGGGATTTTACTTGGGAATTTCCCCGATTCTGTCGGCTCTGTTGTTTTCGATCGCGTCGGCTTTTGGTGTAGAATGGCTTTCGAAACGGCAGGATGTGAGGGAAGATTCCGCTATTGCCGCTTTCTGGGCTTTGGGAATGGCGCTTGGCGTTATTTGCATTTTCCTTACGCCCGGATATTCGCCGAACATATCGGCTTATCTATTCGGAAATATTCTGACAATCACGCTTTCGGATATTGGATTTGCCGGTGCGCTGGCTGTTTTGCTGTCGATTCTTTTTGTGCTCTTTTTCAAGCCGATACTCTATACTGCTTTTGATTCGGAGTTTGCCAGGACGCAGGGAGTCAAAGTCGCTCTGATTGAACATTTAATGATGTTGGCTATTGCAGTGACGATTGTTTCATCCATTCGTCTGATAGGAATTATGTTATTGATGTCCTTATTGACGGTTCCGCAAATGACAGCCAATTTGTTTACTTCCCGAATGCATAGAATAATCTTGTATTCTATCGGAATAGGTATTGCCGGCTGTTTTTCAGGTTTATTTTTATCCTACTATTTAAATGTTCCATCAGGAGCGGCAATTATTTTTATTCAGATTCTCATTTTTTTATTGTGCAAAACCACTCTATTTCTTTGTCAAAAGACAATAAAACACACATAAATTTGTTTAAAAAGAAAACTGTATTCGATTGAAAACGCGTTGCTTCTTTATTCTTACAGTAATCATTCTGCTCAATTCCTGTTCTTCAACTAAAAATACGAGCGGAACGCGCTGGTATCATTCATTTAATACCCGGTATAATGTTTTTTTCAATGGAAGTTTGGCGTATGATCAAGCGTTTAATGCACAGTTAGAAGGATATACGGAAAATTATTCGGAAATGATCATGATGTATCCGGTTTCATCGTTGCCGAAAGATAAAGAGAATACGGGAGGCGCATTTGATAAAGCCATCGAAAAAGCCGTAAAAGCAATCAAGATGCATTCCATTCAAACCAAACCCGAAAATAAACAAGCTAAGCGAAGCGATCCCAACTATCGGGCATTTTTAAATAGGAAAGAATATAATCCCTTTCTGTATAATGCTTGGATGATGATGGCGCGGTCGCAATTTTACAATGGCGACTTTCTGGAAGCGGCAAGTTCGTTTTCTTATATTTCCCGTCTGTATGAAACGCAACCGGAAATCGCTAATACGGCAAAACTCTATAAAGCACGTTGTTATGATGAATTGACATGGTATTACGACGCCGATAATATTTTTACCAAGCTACCTGTCAATCAATTGACAAAAGAACAAAAAAAATTGTATTCTTCGTTTTATGCCGATCACCTGATAAAACAGAAACAATACGCCGAAGCTATTCCTTATTTAAAAGCTTCTATTCAATCGGGGAAAAACAAATTACAGCGAACCCGCGAAAAATATTTGCTTGGGCAATTATATACCGCTACAAATCAGAAAGAATTGGCATACAAAACTTTCGGTCAAGTTTCAAGCGCCAGCGCTCCCTACATTCTTGAATTAAGCGCTAAAATCCGGCAAACGGAAGTCTACCCCGGCGGAGATATTAACAACATGAGCAAGAAGTTGAAACAAATGGCGAAAAGCTCTAAAAATGCGGAATATCTGGATCAAATTTATTACGCGTTGGGAAATGTGTATATGGCGGTTCCGGATACGGCTAAAGCAATCGAAAGCTATGAATTGGGCGTAGAGAAGAGTACTCGCAACGGAATAGAAAAAGTGCTCAACCAGATAAGATTAGGCGATATTTATTTTGACCGGCAAAAATATGTGAAAGCGCAGCCGAACTATTCCGATGCGCTGGCGCAACTGAAAAAGGACGATGACGCTTATCCGCGGGTTTCCAAACGTTCGGAAGTATTAGACGCTTTAGTCGTTCATGTTGATGCGGTGGAATTGCAAGATAGCCTTCAGCGTTTATCCAGAATGACGGAAGATGACCGTATGGTTGTAATCAACAAAATCATCGAAGATTTAATCAAAAAAGAGAAAGAAGAAAAAAAGAAAGCCCAACAGGATGAATATCAAGCGCAACAAAGCGCATTGCAAGAACAGATGCAAGCCAATCGCCCCGGTACGCCGACAGTTGTGAATACCGCTACGCCTGCGGGCGGGTCGAGCGAATTCTATTTCTACAATCCGCAAGTAGTAGCGATTGGCAAGAGTACTTTCCAACAAAAATGGGGACGAAGAAATCTGGAAGACGACTGGCGGAGAAGGAATAAATCCAGTCCTTTATCGTCTGATTTAAACGATAATCTCGCTGCGACTGAGGCGGCGCCGAACGACACTATTCAGAATAATACCGCTGTCAATAATACTACTGATTCCATTGCAACGACGGCGCAATCGACCGACCCGCATGATCCGCAGTTTTATTTGCAGCAAATTCCGGTGACGCCGGACGAATTAGCCGCTTCCGACTTGATTATTGCCAATGGCTTATTCAATATGGGAGTTATCTATAAAGATATGCTGGAAGACAATCCTTTGTCGTTGGAAACATTTAAAACGCTGGATACTCGTTTTCCCGATAATGAAAATAAACAGACTGCGTATTATTATATGTATCTTATCTATTGGCAGGACGGGAATATGGAACAGGCAAATCTGTATAAAGCGAAAATTCGCGAGGGATTCCCTGAAAGCGATCTCGCAATTGCTATGGCAGATCCCGATTATGAATACAATCAAAAAATGATGGAGAGCGTTCAGGATTCGTTGTATCAACAGACTTACGCCGATTATTTGGCAGGAAGCGCAATGGACGTCCGGAAAAATTTCAATTGGGTTTCGACTAAGTACAACCAATCGAAATTGATGCCGAAATTTATGTTGCTTAATGCATTGAGTTTCGCCCAGACCAATGAGCCGGATACTTTCAAAATCTTACTGAAAGGGTTGATTGATAAATATCCGAAAGAAGATGTTACCGCATTGGCGTCCGATATGATGAAAGGCTTTCAGCGGGGATTGCTCTTAGCGTCTTCAGGCGATAAAATGCTGGCGCAAGGAAGTCTGTTCAATATTCGCTTTAGCGGATCGGACGACGGCTCCGCTTCGGATTCGACAATTCAATTTTCAGCCGAAACAGCAAAGCCTTACGTGTTGTTACTCATTTATCCCAAAGGAAGCGTGGACGAAAATATGCTGTTATATACAGTTGCCGGTTATAATTTCGGTAGCTTTATGATTAATGATTTTGGTCTGGAGAAATCGGCTATTGGAGAAATCGGTCTGTTGCGAATAACAGGTTTCAGCAGTCACGACGAAGTGATGCAGTACCTTCGTAAAATTCAGCAACCCGACGGATATGCGCAAAATTGGGGGCAAACCGTGCTTATGGTGCCGATATCGGAAGATAACTATTCCATTCTGATGAAGGGGAAAAGCATAGACGAATACATGACTTTTTTTGAAAACCATTTTACTAAGGGAAATGAAAACCTGATTGCCCAATGGCGTTTGAAACAAGCTGACGAAAAGAAGGTCTCTTTGGAAAGCGATGAAGAAAATTTGTTGTCTGAAGCCGACAGTGAAGCAAAAGAAGAAACGCATTCATCGGAAACGGTTGTACTGGACGATTCTACACAAGTCACTTTACAAGTCGATTCTACTCAGATGTTTTTCCCTGCCGATACCATTCGGACAGCTTCAACAGATTCGTTATCGACGAAAGCGGGCGTTACTTCAGACGAAGTCGTAGAATCGGTAAACAAGATTTATAACGAAGCATCCGATAAAATAAACGACGTTTCAAACACATTGAATGCGATTGCTTCAGATCCGGTTCGCGGGATTGCCAATTTGTTCAAACGTAAAAAATCAAACAATGCCATTGAAGAATTTGCCAAGCAGCAAGAACAGGAAGATAAAGCTCAGCAGATGCAATTGAAGAAGGAACAGGATGAAAAGGATAAAGCCGCTAAAATCCTTGCAGCGCAGCAAGAGAAAGAAAAAAATGATTTACTGAAGAAGAAAGCAGCGGAAGATAAAGCGGCATTGAAAGCAAAACAACAAGCGCAGAGCGATTTAGCTAAGAAAAAAGAAACCGACAAAAAACAAAAAGAAGCCGACCGGAAACGATTGGCTAAAGAAAAGAAAGATGCACAGGCAAAAGCGCTGAAAAAGAGGTTGGAAGATCAGAAAGCCAAAGAGAAAGCGCTTAAAGAAAAGCAGAAGCAAAAGGCGAAAGAACGCGAAGAATTGCTAAAAAAGAGGGAAGCTGAACGGAAACAACGCTTGGAACAGCAAAAACAAGGGAAGAAATAGCATAGACAAAAAACTGAAATAATAAAAAAAACTATATATGAAGAAGGAAAAACTTTTGTGGGCAGACGATGAAATTGACCTTTTGAAACCCCATATTCTCTTTTTGGAAGAAAAAGGATTTGAAGTCGTTACCGTATGTAGCGGTCAGGATGCCATTGATTGCTGCCGTGAGCAATCTTTCGATCTGATCTTTTTGGATGAAAACATGCCGGGCTTAAGCGGTCTGGAAGCTTTGGGAAAGATAAAAGAAAGTAATCCGGATACTCCTGTTGTAATGATCACTAAAAGCGAAGATGAAGGAATTATGGATCAGGCGATAGGCAGTAAAATTTCGGACTATCTGATTAAACCGGTTAATCCAAGTCAGATTTGGCTTTCCATTAAAAAGAATTTGCATGAGACTAAGATCATAACGCAAACAACAGCTTCCGAATACCAACAGGAATTTATTAAAATCGGGATGCAAATCAATGAAGCTTCGACGTTCGACGACTGGAAAGAAGTTTATAAAAAATTAATTTATTGGGAATTGGAGTTGGAAGATTCCCAAACGGGAATGATCGATATGCTTCGCGACCAAAAATCGGACGCCAACCGGTCGTTCGGAAAATTTGTAAAAAACAAATATGAAAATTGGATGATTCACCCTGAAACGCGACCGATGATGAGTCCCGACATTTTCAAAACCCAACTGTTTCCCATGCTCGACCAGGGTGAAAAAGTTTTTTTCGTTTTGATTGATAATTTCCGCTTCGACCAGTGGCGGGAAATAAAAGACATGCTGTCGGAATGGTTTACTTTCAATGAAGATTTATACTATTCCATTTTGCCTACGGCTACCCAGTATGCCCGTAATGCTATTTTTTCAGGGCTGATGCCTTTGCAGATCGAAAAAATGTTTCCCGATTTGTGGGTGGATGAAGAATCGGAAGAAGGCAAAAATCTAAATGAAGAACCGCTGATTCAAACGCAAATTGAACGGTTTCGCAAAAAATACTCCTTTTCTTATTATAAATTGAATGATTCGGTTCAAGGCGAAAAATTACTGCAAAATTTCAATCAATTGGATAATTATCAATTGAATGTAGTTGTATTGAATTTTGTCGATATGCTTTCGCATGCACGCATCGAATCGAAAATGATACGCGAACTGGCTTCCACCGAAGCGGCTTACCGTTCGTTGACACGCTCCTGGTTCAGACATTCAACGACGCTCGAACTTTTCCGTAAAATTTCGGAAAAAGGATGCAAAGTGATTCTTACTACCGATCATGGAACTATTCGGGTTTCCAATCCGGTAAAAGTTATCGGCGATAAAAATACCAATACCAATTTGCGGTATAAATTAGGCAAATCTTTATCTTATAACCCCAAAGAAGTTTTTGAAATCAAAGAGCCGGAAAAAGTCGGACTTCCATCGCCCAATATCAGCACCAAGTATATTTTTGCCTTGCGGGAAGATTTCTTTGTCTATCCGAATAATTATAACTATTACATTCAATATTATTCCAATACCTTCCAACACGGAGGTATTTCCATGGAAGAAATGCTGATTCCGATTGTTACTCTGGAGCCTAAAATTTAGGCATAGCCTTTATAACAGCTTCTTGTATTCATTTTCGCTGACCGGTTCAAACCATTCGCTTTCGTCTGAATTGATTGCCAGATGCACGAACCATGAATCTTTTGCCGCGCCGTGCCAATGCTTTACATCAGCGGGAATATTAACCGTATCGCCTTCTTTGAGTTTTTGGGCGGGTTTTTCCCATTCCTGATACCAACCTTCGCCGCCTGTAACAAGCAAAATTTGTCCGGTTTTATGCGAATGCCAAATATTACGCGCTCCGGGAGCGAAGGTGACATTGGAAACACGTTTTTTGAGCGGATTTTCTGTCGGCGCCGAAATTGTTTTCAGCCATGCCTTACCGTCAAACCGTTGTGGGGTTACAGGGTCGCCAAGCGGAAAAATTGTTGATTTTTCAAGAATTGTGTTCTTTATCGTATCGGTTTCACCATAAAATTGCTTCACGATTTTGAATGCTGTCCACGCTCTGGACCATCCAACATAAAACGCTTGGTGCGTAATTATTTCGACAATTTCCTGTTTCGACAAGCCATTATTTTTGCCCAGTTGTAGCTGAACTTCCAAATGATCAAAGTTTCCGCCTGCAATGATCGATACAATAGTTACTAAACTTCTGTCGCGAGCCGACAGTTCCTGTTCCCGTTGCCATATCTGACCAAACAAAACATCATCGTTGAGTTCGGCAAACTTTGGGGCAAGACTACCCAGTTGGTCTCTGCCCACCGTAATTTTTTTACTGTTCATATTCTATGTATTTATCAAGTTAAATTATTCCGGCGTCTGCCAAAAATAGCTTGGATCGTTGGTTATCATAGACTTAACGTTTTGAGCGGAACGTTCGTATCCTGTCGGATAAAGATTAATATAAGTGTGATCAATATAGCGGTAGGGACTTTCCGAATTAAATTGACTCTTTACCGTACATTGAAGCCAATACAGATTTTTCGCCATATAGTTTTCAAGATAATCTTCTTTGGTTTTCTTAATTTCGTTATTCCAGTTGGCATCTTCGTTCAGAACTAACTGGCGGCCGTCAATCAAACGTTCACGCACCTCTTCTATGCTTAACAGATTTCCGTTTTCATCTTTTACATAAGCATTATTCGTAGGATCCATCCAGAGCCATTTATGCAATGAGTTTGAATAAACGCAATTAATAACATGGCAATCCACATCGTTTTCATTTTTGGGCATACAGGTCACATACCGCGATTGAAAACCCATCGAAAGATACAATTCATTCAGCGCCATAGCCAGAACCCTGCAACTGACGCCTTTTCCGGTCGATTTATAATAATTGTAAACATCGATGGCGTCAAATTCACACAAAGCGCTATTATTTCCGTCGTGATGAATGTTATTATGCGTCCACGTCAGGATGTTAATAAATTTCGATATTTCATCGCCTTGTCCCGCAATGGAATCCAATTTAAAAAATTCCCTCACTTTCTTTAAGTTAGCGCTTGTCGCCTTTTCGTAGGTGAAATGCGGCAATCCGGTCGTATCCGCCTGTTGATATTTTCCAGCTGTCTGAAGAATATAGGGATAATCGATTTTTCCCCGAATGTTATCCATTAAGGCGATAAACTGCTTGTCTTTCCGGATATTATCCAAATCAGTATCGACTTTTGCATTTGAATAATTGCTAAACCCGTAGCTAACCGCTTTTTCAAAGGCATCTATCGCTTTTTTCTTCTGATTTTGTAACGAATAACAACAAGCAAGATTGTAATAAATATTTCCTAAAACTTGTTGTTGGTAGTCTTTTTGATCTTGCGCCGACAATTGATTATAGAGCGGTAATAATTCGTAAATCCGTTTTTCGGCTGTTTGATAATCTTTTTTCTTGGAACTATCATCGAATGATTCCATTTTTTCCTGGTATTGCTTGGCAAATTCTTCAATGGAAATTTCTTTTTGAGCCATTACTGCTGTACTGCAAACGGTAATAAATAAAATAAAAATAATTCTTTTCATATTTTGTAACTCAAATGTTTTCTAATTTCAAAGGTATTCTTCCCCATACTTCATGGCAATGTCGGCAACAAATTGCTTGATTCGTTGTTCGTCCGATTTCTTACAGATAAGCAAAATTCCATCCGATTCCGCAATAATATAATCGCTAAGACCTTGAACAACTGCCATTTTATTTCCGGCAAGCGTTAGCAAATTGTTTTCGCTCTCGACAAATAGCGATTTACATTTTAATACCGCATTTTGATTTTCGTCTTTCTCGGAAATATCGTATAGCGATCCCCAAGTTCCCAGGTCCGACCAACCGAAATCAGCCATCAGCATGTACACGTTTTCCGCTTTTTCCATAATTCCGTAGTCAATGGATATATTCTGGAACATCGGATAATGTTCCTTAATAAAATCCGCTTCGCCGGAGGTGTTGAAGACATTCAATCCTTGATCCATCCGGTTTGCGATATTCGGAAGATATTTGTGGAAAGCGTCCAGAATGGTTTGTGCGTTCCAAATAAAAATACCTGAATTCCAAAAAAATTCGCCGCTTTCAAAAAAGACTTTAGCCAATTCGTAATTAGGTTTTTCTGTAAAGGCTTTTACTTTTTGAATATTGTCGGTTCCGCCTTCTTGCGTTTGAATATAGCCATAACCGGTTTCCGGACGATTGGGTTTAACGCCTAAGGTCAACAAAGAAGGGAATTTAGCGACAAAGTTCAATCCTTTCTGAATGTTTTTGAGAAAATTCTGTTCATCCAAAATCAAGTGATCGGCAGGAGTGACTACGATATTCGCTTTCGGATTGATTGCCTGTATCCGGTAAGCGGAATAAGCAATGCAAGGCGCCGTATTCCGGCGCGTAGGTTCCAGCAAAATCTGATTATCTTTTATTTCCGGCAATTGTTCTTTCACCAAAGCAGCATAGTTTTTGTTTGTTGCAATATAGATATTTTCAGTTGGAATAATTTGGTTGAAACGATCGAACGTTTGCTGAATCAACGACCGTCCAATTCCAAAGAAATCAAGAAACTGCTTGGGACGGTCTTCCCTGCTGAAGGGCCAAAAGCGGCTTCCGATGCCGCCGCCCATAATGATACAATAATTATCTTCCATAATATCTTTCACTTTTATAGTTTACAAAGTTAACATATTTTTATTTAATTTATCTATTCCAAATAACAAAAAAACACTTTTTGCGCTCAATTGTTCAATCCTTTTAAAATAATCGATAGTTAGTCCGTAGAACCTTGAATTCGGTTCGGCGATTGATCTGATCGACTGTATCCTGTTCTTGAGGAGGAAGCGTTTCGATATATTCGGGATCTAATAATTGTCCTTCTTTAAGGAAATCATATTTTTCAGCCATTTTTTTCGTAACCTCTTTGGGTTGTGATTTACCGTAACCGACGGCTGTCAAACGGTCTTTCTCTATTCCTCCATTAATCAGATAGTCTACGACCGACTGTGCGCGCCGTTGGGATAAATCCGCATTATATTTATCCGACCCTTTGCGGTCGGTATGCGCCGACAATTCAATGGTTACATTCGGATTATCATTCAGCAGAGCAATCAGTTCATCCAAAGCCTTTTTCGATTCAGGTCGAAGCGTAGCCTTATCAAAATCGTAAAAAATATCAATCAAAACCGGTTTAGTAATAGACGCTAAGTAGAAATCGACATAAAATGTTTCGCTTTTTTCTTCATCCGGAACCGACAATGTTTGCTTCTGATTCAAATAACCGGGAGCGCTTCCCAACATGACGTAATCCATTCCGCGTGCGACTTCTGTCGTGTAAGTCCCATCGTTACGGGGAAAGATTCGTTGATCCGTTCCATCTTTTCCTACTATCCGGACGACGGCATTGTTAACGACTTCTTCATCTTTATCCAACACCCACCCTTCGACAGAGACTTGAATTATGGAGCGTTCAAAAGAAAAAATATGGTCTGCGCCTCGTGAATCGTTACGGTTGCTGCTGAAAAAACCTTTTTCTTTCTTTCCATCAAAAGTAACCCCAAAATCGTCCGCCATACTGTTGACGGGTGATTTCATATTTTCGATTTCCCATTTTCCTTCCTTGTTTTGAACCGCTTTGAAAATATCAAGTCCACCCATTCCGGGATGACCGTCGGAAGAAAAATACAAAGTGCTATCCCGCATGTATGGGAACATCTCATCGCCGGGAGTATTGATTTCCGGACCCAGATTTTCCGGAAATGCCGTACCGATTTCCGCAATGAGAATACGCCAAATATCCTTTCCTCCATACCCGCCTTTGGCATCCGAAACGAAATACAAATAACCATCTGCTCCTACGGCAGGATGAGCAGCCATAATTAATGAATCCTTGAAAATTTCCACCCTTTCTCCAGCGCTCCATGCAGCTCCCGAACGCGACGATTTACGAATTTCGGCTGTTTTCGGAGATCCTTCTTCCTCTCCGCAAAAAGTATAATAGAGAGTAGAACCGTCGGCAGAAAGCGAACAGGCTCCTTCGTCGAATGTTGTGTTCAGAGTCGTATCCATTTTGACCGGTTTCATCCACTGACCTTTCTCATCTTGCTTTGATAAGAAAAAGTCATTATTTTTCAAGCCGGTTATAGCGCTTTTTGTATCGCCTGTCGCTTCTTTTCTTGAAGAAGTAAAAATAAGCTGGTCATTTTTTTCACCGCTGAGCATGGGTGAAAATTCTCCATCCCGCGAATTAAACTTATCCATTTTCTTTACCACGTATAGCGTAGGATTTTGCTTCCAACGGATTGCGGAGTCGCAGCCTGCAATTCCATTCTTTGCTAACAGATTATCGGGAAAACTATCCAGAAAAGCCTGGTATTGCTTAACAGCATCGGTATATTTTCCCAATTTTTGCATCATTTGTGCAGAACGCAAAACAGCGGAACTATCAGGATATTTGTATCGAATCGAATTGGTATAACCGATTAGCGCCCGCTGTGCATTTCCGGTTTTGAAATAACATTCTGCCATGTGGAAAGCAATACTTCCACGCAGCCAGGTTTTTTTCGGCGAAGTTTTAGAATATACTTTCCGGTAAATCTGAGCGGCATCGTAATACTCTCCTCTTTCTTGCTTTGCTACCGCATCGCTCAACTTGGCTGTTTTACAAGAAAGAAAGAATAGAAATAAACACAGAAAAAAAGCGATTGGCTTATTCATTCATATTAATATGTATCTTTTAAACTAAATTTCGGGTTAAATATTGTAATTTTTCTACGTTCATTTATTCGCATCCCATTCTCTGCCGGTAAGAAGAATAAAAGAAATAAAAAAACCCTTCACCAATCTGATGAAGGGTTTTTCAAAAAAGCGGCAGCTACCTACTCTCCCACAAGATGCAGTACCATCGGCGCAATCGGGCTTAACTTCTCTGTTCGGAATGGGAAGAGGTGGAACCCCGACGCTATAA
>Ga0123354_10006317_pt1 | contig 17574 bp, 19 predicted proteins | sample TergutLab28metaG_2_FD_97872 | JGI IMG/M metagenome (GOLD analysis project Ga0123354, IMG submission 97872) | Labiotermes labralis P4 segment gut microbial communities from Petit-Saut dam, French Guiana - Lab288 P4 | ecosystem: Host-associated > Arthropoda: Insects > Digestive system > Gut ...
ACGTCCTTTCTTTATATCCGTGTCCGGTGGACCAAACAATATGTACGCTCTCTTTGATACTCATCGAGTAATCAATTTGTCCCTATATTGTTGTTGTTTCAACATAGAAATTTAATTGTACGAAACTAAATTCTTTCAAATAATGTCTTGTTTGCCTTGATAGTAAGTCACTCCATGCAATGCCACAATATAATCAGTGGTTGTAACACTGTTTATGTGTAATGTTATTTGAAGTTTGTTAGTTTATAAAGCTCAAAACTTGTGGTGTCATCAATTAAGTGACATTGTAATGCATGACTTACGAACATTTTTACACAGATCAGAATCGCAATATATAATTTAAACCGCGTTTCAACACACAGAGAAATGTAATTGCACTCTTTATTACTGACATATAATTTTAAATCCTGAAGATGATAAATCCCTGTGCTAAGTCACACTTTAAATACTATTGTGGACAAAATAAATATATGAAACTTATATATTTAAAACTTATGGTCTATAAAAATGTGTAACCTGTTGCTGGAGCTATCCTGTGTAGCTCTCCAGCATAGTAAACTACGTCTAGCTCACAAGTGTGTTTGAATCGAGATTCCTAAATAGACTGCAACACTGATTTCTTAACCCATCACTATATAACACAATAACTGTTGTGATTCTTCGATGATAACCCCTGTGGTTGCCTTGAAAATACCACAACCCTTTGCTGTATCACAAGTGTAACTACACTTGTTGTCTGCTTAATTCCCCATGGATAGGTACATACGCACACTCTGTCACTGCGCTAGAAGATTGAAGCCACGCTACGGAAAAACACGCAGTGCCCTACAAAACAAAGAAGAACAATTCGAAGCTTCAGAACGCTCTCGACGTCGCATAATTCGTGATAGTTTCATCGTCCTAAATTGTACCAAGAGTTGTGCAATCTGATGCGACCAGTGTCATGCCTGTTATTCATAAGAAAATACTACAATAAAATTTGACCTTAGCGCAACATATTGCCACCCTCAGAAACAATGACACCATAATTCACTATTCACACGCGATAAGGGCAAATTTTTTACAACAAGACGTTTGAAGTCTCGTTTGGCAATCTTGACAGTGACCACTCGAACGATTCCTTCTTTCCTTGGATGGGTTTCCTTGATGACAGCTGTGGGCTAGTGTATTGCACTCGTGTTGTCCACACCCAACGGGATGAGATCGACTTGTTGTAGGTTGGGGAATGTCCTTTGCCAGCGTTGACGCTGTTACATACTCTGGAGGTAGTCGGAAGACAAATGTTGCCAGAACTGTTGCTTTTGTTGTTGTTATGTCTGCCACCTGGAAAATCTATTGCATTTAGCATCAGTAAATTCAGCAGCAAGTTATTGTGTAAGTGGTTCACCGATTAGAAAAGTTCCAGGAATCAAATAAGGTGGGTTGAAAGGATCACAGATAAGGCACGAAAGCTTCTGGAGGTTAGACAATCCTCTATCTCATCTAGTAATGTGTTCAGTTTTTCGTATGTGGGAACCGAAGATCCTAGTGTCCTTTGCAGATATTCCTTTGTGTATTTCACTGCTGCTTCCCATAATCCTCCGAAATGAGGTCCATGTGGTGGGATAAAATTCCATTCGCATCCTTCAGTGGTCTCGAAGTCCGGTACCGTTGCCATCTGTGATGTGGATTGAAATATTTTGTAGATTTTGTGAAGTTCATTAGCAGCACCTTGAAATTTGGTACGATTGTCTGAATAAATAATGTTTGGTTTCCCTCGATTTGCAATGAAACTTGTCAGGACAGAAAGAAATGTTTCTCTGGATAAGCTTGTGACTACTTCAATGTGAACAGCGTTTGTCACGAAGCAGACAAATACAGCAAATAACACTTTTTTTAATGTTTTGCTACGTGGTGTATACTTATGATTTCTGCTGACACAAGCAATTGTGTGAAGTGATGATTTGAAGTCAAAATCATCTGATGCATATTTTCGTAAGGAAGCATGGATTGCTGTAGTTTTCCTCATTCTCTGAGATCACCTTCCTTATATATTAAAGTTTCCAGTGTCTTGAGAAATCTGCTGGCCTCAACCTCTTGTTGATCCATTAATATTTTCATTTCTTGTGTTTAAGAAACTTGTTGTATCATCTTCAAGCAGCAAATCACAGAATTGTCAATATATTGTGTGAAGAGGATAGTTGATTGCCTGTTGGCTTTGGAAATTCTGAAGTTGCTTATGAATCTTTTGCAGTACGCAATTACAATGATGTGTCTGTTCTAATTTGAAAATTTCATGTGATGCCTTATGCAGGTTGTAGACTTGCAATGGCACATTTCTGTTTTCCAGGTTGTCTTTGTGTGTGTTGATCTCTGTTGTAAGCCAGCTGGATGGCTCCCGTGAAAGCCATTGTTTTCCTTCAACCATAGTGTGGATGTTGACAGTGTTGTAGGTTCAAAACCTCTTGAAATGAAATCAGCAGGATTGGATTGAAATGGCACATGTCTCCATGAAACTGATGCTGTTTCCTCTCGAATGAGAGCAACTCTCTTGCCTACAAATGTCTTCCATTTGTTTCGTGGACCTTGAACGAATGTGAGTAAAATGGAAAGAACTGTCCTTAGGTAGGAATGATTTCTTGTTATGTCTATGGCCTTCTTGTACAGTCTGGACAAAAATGTAGCTTCACAAATTTCGAATCTGTGTATGGTTCATTTTTTCAGTGGTGCCACATTTGATGTGGAATACAGAAGATCTCAAGAAGAATTATAATTCCGTCTGTGGAGCCAATGTTGAGGCAAGCTTCATAGGTTCGTTCAATGCTTTCATAAATCCATGTATTTGTATGTAGTCAGAATTTGATCAGAGAACCTTCCGGTTTATCTTCAGTTATGAAAGTTTAGGAATAGTCTTCATCAGCTGATTCAATTCTAGTTTGCAGTTGAGCTGGAAGTATTTCATCCCCTTGTAATATGTCTTGCCACAATTTTTGTAGATATATTTTGAAGGCAATGACCGCTGGACTAAGCAGGCCGAGAGGATCAAATATTGATGCTGTAGTGGCTAGCACCATTCGTTTTGTACTCGCTGTGCAGTTTGTTGTTTGCACCTGTATGGTGTTGTTCTTGACTCGAAAATGATCATTTGTTGGATTCCATAGTAATCCAAGCTCTTGTGGTGGAATTTACTACCTTCAAGGATGCATGATTGGTAGAGTCAAACATGTTTCTTCCCCTCTTGGCATTTCACTTGATACTTGTGATCTAGTACTTTATATGTCCTCACGAAAGTTTTGTACTGATACTTCGGTTCTGGATCTCCTTCCAGTCTACGTTCAATTGCGTGTGGTCTTCGCTCTGCAGAGAGGCGAGAAAATTCAATTTGCTTGGGATCCATGTTTGTTGGCAATCTGACAACAAATCCTCCATCTTCTTGTTGGGTTTAGTGTGTGATCAAATGTTTTTAGCAAATTTGTTGCCCTTTTGCCATGGTGGATTTGCTCCTCTTTTTACACTTCCCAGAAGCGATTTAAATTGTGCCCCAGACTATTGTCTTCTAGGATTAGAAATGTATCCTGAATATCATGCTCTGAAAGGGTGGCTGTAGTTCGACCAGAGAGTGTCCAGCCAAGAACAATTTCTTCTGAACCTGGATAATTGCCAGGACTTGTGTATCTGTCTGATCGAAACATCTCTTAGAATAAGTCAGCTCCAATGTGTTGATCAATGACCCTTGTTGATCAAACTGTTCATTAACCATCTTAATGTCCTTTGGAATCTTCCAGGTAGTTGTGTCCAAATTTGTGGATGGTGTGGTACCAGTAATATGAGACAACATGTCACCTTTAAGGATAGCATGCTAATCTGTAGGCCTAGACCTTAAACATTTTGGACACTGTGATATATCTAAGTGTTGACACTAGATATGTCTTGTATTTGTGCAGGTGTCTTTTTTCTGGATAACTTCAAAAGTTGTAAACATCTCTCCGTTATGAAATGCGATTGAGAAGCACTATCTAACAATGCTCAGCATGGATATATATTGACCAAATTTATTCTGAACTTCCACAATGGCTGCGGCAAATTGAATGTAATTTCTAGGTTTGCCCTTGAATGAACAATATGTGTTGACCTCTGCAGTTAAGTTGCCTCTTGCATCTGCAGTTGGACCATTCGTTGTTGACCTCTTGTCATTTGTTGAATTTGCCTGTCTATGTGCAAAAAAGTATGATGAATCTTACGGCACTGACAACATACAGGCTTCGAAAATGTGTGATTCCTGGAATATGGTTGCAAGCAGAAGCAACAATTTCCTGTTTCCTTTACATGATTAAGGAGTTGCTTAGCTTGAATGTTGAGAAATATGTCACATTTCAAGATTTCATGTGATTCATTACACAAAGAGAATTTTAGCTGTTTTGCTAGGTTTGAATAAGATTTACTAACCTTGTTTCCAGTTGACTGTGATGAGGATAAAGTGTTATGAATTACCTTCAGTAATTGGATTGTCTGCATTAGCTCAAGAGCTCTGCATATTGATTCAAGTAATGTGACTGAACCTGCAGACGTTGTGGTATCAGAGCGCGAAGCGGTGATGAGCTCCTATTCACGTTATATTTCAGGGTCGAGTTTGGCTAAGATCAAATGATTCAACATTAAGCCTTGTAAAGGCACATACAGGGATAGTGCTTTTAATGAATTCATACAGCTTGAAACATGGTTAATCAATTGGCGCAATGATGATTCGCCTCACTTCTTACTTGGGGCGTTTGACATAAATGCTTTCATGCATCATGGCAATTATGCGTTTATTATTGTAACGTTAAGTCACCAGTTGCCAGGCAACAAAATTTTTCATTTGTATTCTCAAAATTATTTATCAGAACTTTGGCTTAATTGAAGCAATGGTGTAGTGGAAATTCTGAACTTTAGACAAGGTTGTATTACTGACAACTAATGCCACAAATGTGTGTCTGTAATGTAACAATCTACAAATTTCAACTTCGAAATTTGGCAATGCAATGGTTGGTAGCTTATTGTGTGTGCTACTTGCATGTGACCTCGGAGTGTGACTGCTGTTTCCTGACCCACTGCTTCGTAATTAGCTGTTTCTGCACCGTGGTGTGTCAATCAGAATATGTAAAAGCTACCTGAAATTAGCCTTAAATTCGTAGTAAGGTTTTTCAAATATTTCTCGATCACCAAACGGATCTGTGTCATCAGATAATTCCAATTCATTTTGTGCAGTGTCATATCTATCAAAGATGCCTTGTAAGTCATCAAACCTCACCTGAATGTCATTTAGTTTACGATCACCTGATTCAATGAAATTTTGCATTCTTGTGATAGACGATTTGGCCACAGCACGTTGCCTGATGAGCTGTGCACGTCTTGTTGTATCCATGCTTTCGCGTGGGTGAACAGCTGGTATGGTGAGTGAAGTTCAATGGTGTTACTAGCCTGGTACAGGCTTCTAAGTGTTTTCCTGAAGTCCCGATTTTACTCGAGATTCTTCGTTACATCACGTCCACTCTTTATATATTTGCCCGGTGCACCGAACAATATGTAGGCTCTGGTTCATTTGGTTCATTTGGTGAACAATTTGTTCCGATATTGTTGCTAGTTCAACATAGAAATTTAACAACAAAAACAAAACAATTTCTAAGAATTTTTTTATTGTTTTCATAGTAAGTCACTCCATGCATTGCAACTATATTATCAGTGGTTGTAACACTGTTTATGTGTGATATTATTTGACATTTGTTAATGTATAAAGCTCAATGCTTGTGTTGTCATTAAACAAGAGAATTTGTATTGATTTACTTATAAACATTTTTACACTGATCAGAGCCGCAATATATTATTTAAACTGTAATTCAATATAATGAGAAATATGATTGCACAGTTTATTAGTGTTATACAATTATGACATGTGGAGATGATAAACCTCAGTGTTAAGTCACACTTTGTGTATAATCGTGGACACAATATATTTATGAAAGTTAAAATTTGGTTTGATCATTGTTGTCTCTAAAAATGTGTAACTGTTGCTGGAGCCGACCTGTGTAGCTCTCCATGAAGGTAAACTGCGTCTAGCTCACAAGTGCGATTGTATCGAGATTCCTATGTAGAATGCAACACTGATTTCTTAACACATCACTAAATAACACAGTAATTGTTTTGATTTTGTGTTTATAACCTCCGTGGTAGCCTTGATAAAACCACAAACCTCAGTTTATAACAACTATAACTACCATTGCTGTCTGCTTTAACCCCATGGATAGCTACACACACACACTGTGTCACTGACGTTAGAAGACTGAAGCCACGCTACGGAAAAAACGCGCAGTGCCCTACAAAAAAGAAGAAGGTCTCGAAGCTACAGAAAGCTCGTGACGTCACATACCTCGTAATGGTGACACCATCCCAAAAGTGTACCAAGGGTTCTGCACTCTGATGCGACGATTGTTACGCCAAATATTTTCAAGAAATTCCTAGATTAAAATTTGTCCTCCGCGTAACATGCTTCAACCCCCAGGAACAATGACACTTTAGTTCACTATTCACACGTGTTAAATGGCAAATTTTTACAATGGGAATTTTAAAGTCTCCTTTGGTGTTCCTGTGACCAATCGAACGATGCCATCTTCCCCAGGATGGGTTTCGTTGATGACAGCTATGTGCCAATGAAATGGAATAGTGTTGTCCTCCATCAACAAGATGACATCGTCTGGTTGTAGATTGGGAAGTTCCTCTGCAAGCTTTGACGCTGTTGCATACTCTGGGTATAATCGAATGACCAATTTTTCAGAACTTTTGCAGTTGTTGGTGACAGGTTTGCCACCTGGAAAGTCAATTGCATTTGGTATTAGTAAAGTCAGCAGGAAGAAATTGGGAAAGTTGTTCACCAATTATAATATATCCAGGAAAAAAGAAGTTGGGTTGAATGGATTTTCTGAAGAGGCACACAAGGTTCTGGAGGTTATATAGGACTCTATCTCAGCAAGTAATGTGAACAATTCTTCGTAAGTGGCAACCCGAGAACCTAGTGTACTTCGCAAATAATACTTCATGGATTTCATTGCTGTTTACCATAATCCTTCGAACTGTAGTTCGTGGTGGGATGTATTTTAATAGGCATCCTTCAGTTGCATAGAAGTCCTGTACCGTTGCCTTCCGTGATGTGGATTGAAGAATTTTGTAGATTTCATGAAGTTCATTAGCAGCACCTTGAAAGTTGGTACCCTTGTTTGAATTAATAATCTTTGCTTCCCTCAAGGTGCAAAGAATCTTCTCAGGGCAGCAAGAATTGCTTCTCTAGATAAGCTTGGAATTACTTCAACATGAACAGCCTTTGTCACGAAGCAGACAAATATAACAATGTAACGCTTTGTTATGGTTTTCCTATGTTGTGGCCCCAATGAGAGTGATATTGGTCCAGCTTAATCCACGCCTCTAGTGAGAAATACCCTCGGAGATTTTACTCGTGTTGATGGCAGCTCACACATGAGCTGTTATGTTGCTTGTGCCTTGAATCTATAGCAAGTTAGGGACAGATGAATGACTGTTTTCACCAATTTCCTTATTCGTGGAGTCCAATACTTCTCTCGTAGAGATGCTATTAGAAGTTGTGGCGAGGCATATTGAAGTCTTATGTGCTCTGCCGAGACAACCAATTGTGTTAAGTAATGATTTGATGGTAAAATCATCTGATGCATTTTTGATAAGGAAGCGTGGATTGCTGTAGTCTTCCTCCCACTATGAGAAGACCTTCCTTATCAATGAAGGGATGCAGTGTCTTGAGAGAACTGCTGGCTTCAACTTCTTGTTGATACATTAAATTCATATATTCTTGTGCATGAGAAATTTGTTGTACCATCTTCACACAGCAAGTCAGAACCTGGGCAGTATCTTGTTTGGAGAGGGGATTTGATTGCTTTTTGGCCTTGGGAATTCGGCAGTTAATTATGAATTTCTTGCAGTATGAAATTACTCTGATATGTCTTTTCAATATTGAAAATTTTTATGTGATATTTTCTGGATGAAGTAGTCATGCAGTGTGGATATTTCTGATTTCCAGGTTTTGTGTGTGTGTGTGTTGATCTCTGTTCTAGGCCAACTGAATGGCTCCTCTGAAAGTTATTGTGGTCCCTTCCACCAGAGTGTGGATGTTGAAAGTGTTGTTGGTTCAATCTTTCTTGAAATGAGATCAACACGATTTGATAGAAATGGCACATGCCTCCATGAATTTCATGCTCTTTCTTCTCGAATGTTAGCAACTTTTTTGCCTACAAGAAACTTCCATTTGTTTGGTGGATCATGTATCCATTTGAGAACAATGGAACTATATGTCCATATGTGGGACACATTTATTGTTATGTTGAGGGCGCCTATGGCATTCTTGTACAGGTGGGACAACAATGTAGCTGCACAAAGTTCCAATCTTGGTAACGTTATTTATTTAAGTGATTCCGCCTTTGATGTGGAACAGAGAGGTTCGCAAGATTTATTCTTGTTACTGTCTGTGGAGGGAATTAAAAGGCATGCTCCATACGCTCGTTCACTGCTGTCACAAATTCAAGAATTTTATGTTGACAGCATTACAGCAGTTAACATTCCGTGTTAACTTCATTTATTACAGTTTAGGTATAGTCAGCAGCAGCTGATTTCTTTTTTGTTGCAGATGAGCAGAAAGTAGTTCATCACATAGACATTTGACTTGCCAGAATTTAGGTAGAAATATCTTGTAGGCAATGACAACTGAACTAAGCAGTTCGAAAGGTTCGCCTATTTTTGCTGTAGGGACTAGCACCTTTCGTTTTGTACTCGCTGTGTTTTGCTGTTTGCACCAGTCTGGTGTTGATCTTGACTTGAAATGATCATTTGTTCGATTCCATAGTAATCCAAGCTCTTGTGGGGGAACTTATTTCCTTGAAGACTGGATGATTGATAACAGAAATATGTTTCTTCCACCCATGGGATTTCATTGGTTCCCTCTGATCTAGTCCTTTATAATTCCTAAAGAATTTGTGGTACTGAACTTTGAGTTCTGGATCTCCTTCCATTCTACGTTCAATTGCATGTATTCTTCGCTCTGCAAAGAGGCAAGAAGATTCAAATTGCTTGGGAAACATCTTTTTTGGCAGTCTGACAACAAATCTTCCATCTTGTTATTGGGTTGTGTGTGTGATGAAATGTTTTTCAAAGATTTGCTGCTCTGTTGTCATGGTGGGTTGCTCCACTGGATCCACAACACAGAAACCGTTTAAATTGTGATCCAGACTGTTGTCTTCTCGGAGTGGGAAAGTATGCTGAGTTTCATGCTCTGTAGTAGTGGCTGGAATTCGACTAGTGAATATTCAGCCAAGAACTATGTCTTGTAGTACGGGATAATTACCAGGACGTGTCCTTGTGTCTGATAGAAGCATCTCGTAGAATACGTCAGTTCCAATGTGTAACTCAATGCCCCTGGTTAAACTAACACTTGGTCAGCCAACTTGATGTCTAAGGGAATTTTGCAGGTACGTGTGTCCAACTTGGTTGATGGTTTGGTAACTGTAATATGAGACAAGATGGCACATTTAAGTGTTTTAGTCCAGTCTGTATGCCTAGACCTTAAATGTATTGAGTCACTGTGATATGTCCCATTGTTGTCACTAGATATGCCTCTTGTTTGTGCATTTGTCTCTCTTCTGGATAACCTCATCTTTGTGAACATCTCTCTGTTATGAAATGCGATTGAGAGGCACTGTATTAAAATGTGCAGAATGGAATATAATGACCAATTTATTCTGATATTCCACAGTGCCTGAGGCAAATGGAATTTTATTTCTGGGTTTGCCCTTAAATGAAAGATATGTGTTGCACTCTTCAGTTGAGCTGACTCTTTTATCTGCAGGTGGATCATTGGTTGTTGACCACTTGACATTTATTGATTGAAATAGCAAGCCTAGTTGCATCAAGGTATGTTGTCTCTTCTGATATGGACGACACATTTTCTTCGAAAATATGTGATTCCCGGTAAATGGTTACAAGCAGTTGAAACAATGTCTTGATTTCTTGGCATGATTAAGGCGTTGCTTAACTTGCATGTTGAGAAATTTTTCACATTTGAAGTATTTATGTGATTCATTACACAAAGTGAATTGTAGCTGTGGCGCTACGTTGGAATAAGGTTTACTAACCTTGTTTCGAGTTCTCTGTGATAAACATAATTTATTAGGAACTACTTTCAGTGATTGGTTGTCTGCAGTAGTTTAAGAGTTCTGCACTTTTATTCCAGGAATTTGATTAACTCTGCATACTGTGGTGTATTTGCACGCGAAGCGGTGAAGAGCTCCCATTCTCGTTGTATTTCAGGGTCGAATGTGGCTAATATCAAATTATTCAATATTAAGTTAGGTAGAGGCACATTCAATGATAATGCTTGTATGGCATTCGTGGGTGTTAAACATGCTTAATCAATTGCCGAAATGATGATGTGTCTCCCTTTCTTACTTGGGGCATTTTACATAAATACTTGGCATGCATCATTGCAATTATTCGTTTGTTATTTTAAGGTTGAGTCACAAGTTGCCAGGCAAATGTTTCATTTGTAATCTCTAGACTACTAATCAGATCTTTGGCTTCATTCTTGAGTGCTGCAATGAAGTAGCGGAAATTCTGAACAATAGGCAAAATTTTATTGTTGAAATCTAATGCCACAAACGTGTCACTGTAATTTAACCTGCTACATGTTTCACCTTCGATGTTGGCAATGCAATGGTTGGTAGCTCCATGAGTGTACTACAAGTATGTGACCTCGGAGTGAGATTGCTTATTCCTCGCCCACTGCTTCGTTACGAGTTGTTTCTGGACCGTCGTTTGTCAAACAGAGCATGTAACAGTTCACTGAATTTAGCCTTAAATTCATAGTATTGATTTTCAAACACTTCTCGATCACCAAAATGATCTGTGTCACCAGATAATGCTAATTATTTTGTGCAGTTTCCTATCGATCAAAGATACGTTGTAAGTTATCAAAGTTCATCTGGATCCCATTTATTTTACGATCACCTGATTCAATGAATATCTGCTTTCTTGTGATAGACGATTTGGACACAGCACGTTGCCTGATGAGCTGTGCACGTCTTGTTGTATCCATGCTGTCTCGTGGGTGAAAAGCTGGTATGGTGAGTGAAGTTCAGTGGGTTTATTATCTTGGCTGGAGCCTGCTAAGTATTTCCTGAACTCCCGATTTTACTCGTGGTTCTAAGTTGTATCAAGCCCTTTCTTTATATCTGTGCCCGATGGACCAAATAACATAAACGCTCTTGTTTATACATATCTGGTGAAATTTTGTTCCCATATTGTTGCTCGTTCAACATTGAAATTTAATTATACAAAACTAAATACTTTCAAAGTATGTTTCAGTTGCCTTGATAGTAAATCTCTCTATGCAATGCCACAATATTATCAGTGGTTGTAACACGGTTTATATGTAATATTATTTGACCCTTGTTAATGTATAAAGCTCAACACTTGTGGTGTCATTAATCAAATGACATTGTAATGATTCACTTATAAACGCGGTTACACTGATCACAATCGCAATGTATTACTTAAACAGTGGTTCTATACACAGAGAAAAGAAATTACACTGGTTATTAGTGACATAAAATTATAAAATTTGAAGATAATAGATCCCTGAATTAAGGCAAAATTTATGTAAAATCGTGGACACAATAAATTTATGAAACTTAATGTTGGAACATTGTTTTCTGTAAAAATATGCAACTCTTGCTGGAGCTAAGCTGCGTAGCCCTCCAGCAATGTAAACTGTGTCTAGCTCACAAGTGTGTTTCAATCGATATTCCTAAGAAGACTGCAAAACTGATTTCTCAACACATCACTAATTAACACAATAACTGTTGTAATTGTGGGATGATAGCACCTGTGGTTACCTTGAAAAAATAACAATCATTTGTTGTATCACAAGAATAATTAGCCTTGTTTTCTGCTTAATTCCCCAAGGATAGATAAACACGCACACTGTGTCACTGACGCTGGAAGACGATACACGTTATGGAAACAACGCGCATTGCCCTTAAAACAAGGAAGAAAATCTCGAAGCTTCAAAACACTCATGACGGCACATAACTCATGATGGTGACATCATCACAAAAGTGTACCATGAGTTGTGCAATCTGATGCGACAACTTTTACGCCTATCATTCACAAAAAAATCCTACAGTAAAATTTGCCCTTAGCGTAACACACTTCCACCCTCAGAAACAATGACAATATAGTTCCATATTCACACGCGTTAAAAGCAAATTTTTACAAGGTCACGTTAAAAGTCTCCTTTGGTGGTCCTAACTGTGACGACTCGATCGATGTCATCTTTTCCTGGATGTGTTTCCTTGATGACAGCTATGGGCCAGTGTTATGGAGTCGTGTCTTCCTACCTCAACAGGATGTGGTCACCTGGTTGTAGGTTGCGGAATGACCTACGTCAGGGTTGATTCTGTTGCATACTGTGGAATTAGTCGATTGACAAATGTTGCCAGAACTGTTGCAGTTGTTGTTGATAGGTTTTCCAACTGGAAAATCCAATTTATTAGAAATCAGTAAATCCAGCAGCAGGTAATTGGATAAGTGGTTCACCAATTAGAAAAGTCCGGGACACAAATAATTTGGGTTCAAAGGATCATCAGATAAGGCACACAAGGGTCTGCCGTTTAGACTCTCTTCTATCTCAACAAGCAATTTGCACAGTTCTTCGTAAGTGGCAAATGATTTTTCATGTATTTCACTGCGGTTTCCTATAATCCAACGATTTGCGGTCCATGTGTTGGGACGAATTTCCATTCGTTTAATTCAGTTTGCTAGAATTCCTCTATTGTTGCCATCAGTGATGTGGATTGCAACATTTTGTAGATTTCATGAAGTTCATTAGCAGCACCTTGAAATTTGTTATGATTGCCTGTAAAAATAATCTTTGGTTTCCCTCGACGTGCAATGAAACGTCCCAGGGTAGCAAGATGTGCTTCTGTAGATATGCTTTTGACTACTTCAATTTGAACGGCCATTGTCAGGAAACAGACAACTATAGCAATGTAACTCTTTGTTATTATTTTGGTACGTGGTGGTCTCATTCTGAGTGATATTGGAAAAGCATAATCCACGCCTGGAAGGTTGTAATTTTTTGATGGCATCTCATCTATGAGCTGTTTTGTTCTTTGTGCCTTGAAACTATTGCAGGTTAGTCACTGATGAATGACAGTTTTCACCAAGATCCTTAATCGTGGAAGCCAATATTTCTCTCTTAGACATGCTATTATGTGTTGTGGCCCATCATGGTGCAGTCTTATGTGCTCTGCTGAAAAACCACTTTTGTAAAGTGATTAATAGTAGACAAAATTTTCTGAAGCTTTTTTTTTTTAGAAACACGGAATGCTCTATTCTTCCCCCCCACTCTGAGGAGATTTTCCTTATTTATGTAGGAATGCAGTGTCTTGAGAAAACTGCCGGCTTCAACCTCTTGTAGATCCATTATATTCTTAATTTCTTGTGCATAAGGAATTTGTTGTACCATGTTTAAACAAGAAGTCACAGCCTGCTCAAGACTTTGTGTGGAGAAGATAGTTGATTGCCTGTTGGCCTTGGGATTTCTGCAGTTGCTTATGAACTTCTTGCAGTATACATTTACTCTGCTTAGCCTGTTCAACTTTAAAAATATATTTGTGATACCTTGAGTTTGTGGACATGCAATGTGCGCATTTCTGATTTCCAGTTTGTCTCTAGGGGTGTTGATCTCTGATTTAGGCTAGCTGGATGGCTCCTGTGAAAGCCATTGTGGTCCCTTCCACCCTAGTGTGGATTTTGACAGTGTTGTAGGTTCAATCCCTCTTGAAATGAGATCAGCAGGATTGGATTGAAATGGCATATGTCTCCACGAAACTGATGCCGTTTCTTCTTGAAGGAGAGCAACACTTTTGCCTAAAAATTTCTTCCATTTGTGGGATGGATCATCTATCTGTGTGTGTACAATGGAAGTATCTGTCCATAGGTAGGACACATTTTTTGTTATGTTCAGGGCGTCTATGACTTTTTTGTACAGTTTGGACAAAACGTTAGCTGCAAAAATTTCCAATCGTTGTATGGTTCTTTGTTTCAGTGTTGCCAACAATTTTGTAGAACACAGAAATACAAAATATAACTTCTTTTTACTCTCTGTGTAGCGATTTTAGAGGCAGGCTCCATAGCCACCTTCATTGCCGTCTGAAATCCACGTATTTGTATGTTGACAGCATTTCAGCAGATAACTTTCAGGTTTATCTTCAGTTATATCAGTTTAGGTATAGTCTGCAGCAGTTGATTCCATTCTTGTTGCAGATGAGTTGGAAGTTGTTCATCACATTGTGATTTGTTTTGCCACAATTTTTGCAGAAATATCTTGTAGGCAATGACAGCTGGACTAAGCAGTCCGAGAGGATCAAATATTAATGCTGTAGTGGCTACCATCTTTCGTTTTGTACTTGCTGTGCAGTTTGATGTTTGCACCTGTGTCGTGTTGTTCATGACTTGAAAATGATCATTTGTTGGATTCCATAGTATTTCAAGCTCTTGTGATGGAAATTATTTCCTTCAAGACTGGATGGTTGGTAGACCGAGAAATGTTTCTTTCCCTCTTGTGATTTCACTGGATTCCAGTGACCTAGTCCTTTATATTTCCTCATGAACTTGTGGAACTGAACATTTAGTTCTGGATCTCGTTCCAGTTTACGTTCAATTACTTGTAGTCTTGGCTGTGCAGAGAGGCAAGTAGATCCATGTTCCTTTGAATCCATTTTTGTTGGCAGTCTGAAAAAATCTTTCTTCTTGTGGTTAGGTTGTGTGTTTAATGAAATGTTGTTCACAGACTTGTTGCTCTGTATAATGGTGGAATAGAACACTGGTTCCACTTCCCAGAACCAGTTTGAATTGTTGTCCAGACTGTTGTATACTCGGAGTAAAAGTGTAGGCTGAGTGTAATTCTGGGTATTAGTGGCTCGAATTCGACCAGAAATTTTCCAGTCAAGAACTGTGACTTTTAGAAACGGATAAATGATAGGGCGTGTCCTTCTGTCCGAACGAAATACCTTGTAGAATATGTCATCTCCATTGTGTAGATGAATGCCCTCTGTTTGATCAAACACTTCATCAGTCAACTTGATGTCCTTGGAAATCTTCCAGGTACATTTGTCCATCTTGGTGGTTTGTGTGTTACCAGTAATATGAGACAACATGGCACAGTTAAGTGTATTATGCCGGTCTGTATGCCCAGACCTTAAATGTTTTGAGATACTGTGTTATATCTCAGTGTTGACACAGGTATGCCTTGTATTTGTGCATGTGTCTGCGTTCTGGAAAACCTTATAATTTGTGTATATCTCTCTGTTATGTAATGCGATTGAGAAGCAGTGTATAACAATGCGCTGCATGGAACATATTGTCCAAATTAACTCTGAAATTCCGTAATTGCTACGGCAAGTAAAATGTATTTTCTGGATTTGACCTTGAATGAAAAATGTTTGTTGACATCTGCAGTTGTTTTGCCTCTTGCATCTGCAACTGAACCATTGGTTGTTGACCTATTGTCATTAGTTGATTGAAGTTGCCTGTCTATGTACAGCAAGGAATGATGTCTCTTGTTACACTGACGACAAACTTGCTTCGAAAGTGCGTGATTCCTTGTAAATGGATGCAAGCAGTTGAAACAAATTACGGATTTCTTGGCTTGATTAAGGCGTTGCTTATCTTGCATATTTAGAAATTTGTCACATTTGAAATGTCTGTGTGATTCATTACACAAAGAGCATTGTAGCTGTGTTGCTTCGTTGGAATATAATTTACTAACGTTGTTTCGAATTGACTTTGATAAGCATTAATTGTTAGGAACTACCTTGAGTAAATGATTTGTCTGCATAAGCTCAAGAACTCTGCATCTTGATTCCAGGTATTAGACTAATTCTGCAGTGCTTGGGGTATCTGCGCTCGAATTCTCGTGTTATTTCAGGGTCGAGGGTGGCTAACATCAAATCGTTCAACATTAAGTATTGTATAGGTACACTCAATAATAGTGCCTGTAAGGCATTCAATTGGCTTGAAACATTGTTAAACAATTGGCGCAGTGATGATGCGTCTCCCTTTCTTACTTCGGGCATTTGACATAAATGCTTGGCATGCAACATTGCAATTATCCTTTCGTTATTGTAACGCTGAGTTACTAGTTGCCAGGCAAAAAATTTTCATTTGTAATCTGTAAAATACTTATCAGAAATTTGGCTTCGTTCTTGTTTGAAGCAATGAGGTAGTAGAAATACTGCTCATTAGACAAGTTTGTATTATTAACAACCTATTCCTCAAATGTGTCTCTGACATGTAACCAGCTACACGTGTCACCTTCGAAATTTGGCAATACAATGTTTGATAACTTGATTTGTTTGCCACTCCTATGTGACCTCGGAATGTGATTGCTGTTACCTGAACCACTACTTCGTTTTGATCTGCTTCTGACCGTGGTGTGTTAAACACAGGATATATTAGCTCACTGAAATTAGCCTTAAATTCGTAGTATTGATTTTCAAATGTTTCTCGAACACCAAAATGTTTTGTGTCATCAGATAATTCAAAATTTTGGGCAGTGTCATATATATCAATGATTCTCTGTAAGTTGTCAAAGTTCACATGAATCTCATTATTTTCAGATCACCTGATTAAAAGAAAGTCTTCATTCTTGTGATAGAAGATTTGGCACAGCACTTTGCCTTATGAGCTTTACACGTCTTTTTGCATTCATGCTGCCTCGTGGGTGAACAGCTGATATAGTGAGAGAAGGTCAGTGGTGTTAGTAGACTGGCTGGAGGCTGCTAAGTGTTTTTCTTGAAGTCCCGATTGTACTCGAGGGTCTTATTTGTATAACGTCCTTTCTTTATATCTATGCCCAGCTGACCATAAAATATGTACGTTCTGGGTCATATATATCGGGTAAAAAATTTGTTCCTATATTATTGCTGGTTCTTAATAGAAATTTAATTATACAATGCTAACTACTTTCAAAGAATGTTGTTAGGCTAAGGGCAAATTTTATAATATCTAATTTGCTATTTTTGGTTTTGTTATTTAAATTTGTGTGTAAGTGTTACACAGCATCTTTGGTAGCAAGATTAACGCCGGTATATAACGTCATGGGTTTCTTTCTTTGTCTGAAATCAGCGTAGCAGACGCAATCTTCCAGCGTCAGTGTGTGTGCGTGTGTAGCAATCCAAGGGGGAACAAGTAGGCAGCACGTCTTATTACAATTGTGATATAACAAAGGGTGATAATTCTGTGCTGCATACGGCAGTAATCACATTCAATACTCATAAGGAGTGTATGCTTGAGTGCACTTATCAACAATCAAGGTGTTAATAACATCAGTTGAACGAACCGTATTAAATGAACTTGCGTGTGCAATATAATACTGCATTATATAACAGTACATTCAGTGAAAGTTTGGTACTATATGATAACTAATTATTGTGTATGGCAAGTCGACATTAAGAGTGGTGTAGTGAGTGTGCTAACATTTAT
>Ga0123354_10006319_pt1 | contig 17572 bp, 9 predicted proteins | sample TergutLab28metaG_2_FD_97872 | JGI IMG/M metagenome (GOLD analysis project Ga0123354, IMG submission 97872) | Labiotermes labralis P4 segment gut microbial communities from Petit-Saut dam, French Guiana - Lab288 P4 | ecosystem: Host-associated > Arthropoda: Insects > Digestive system > Gut ...
AAAAAAAAAAAAAAAAGAATGTTTCATGAGTTGAGCCGAGTTAATATCACAGTGCTAAAGTCTGAAGCACAAAAATTGTGGCCCAGGGAAGTATATTTAACGTCGTACGGAATAACTATGCTCCACAGATACAGAAATATGGGGAACCTACGAATGACTCGAATTATAATGGCAGCTGTACGTTACGTCGCTTCCGGTTCGGAACTTTTAAAACTTTCAAACAGCTTAATACTTGTTGGACTGAGTGTACAAACACGTACAGAACTGAAAATTATCTGGATGGAAACGCTTGTGGTCTAATCGAAGAACTATCCTCATCTGTGTGGAGGGACTAAGGAAAATTAGGAAAACCTAAGTCAGGAATCTTAACGCTTATGTGGGAATCTCTCTTCCTGCCCATCTTGAATGAAAAGTTTCCTCGGGTTTAGACTGGCCGCAAAGAACCACTGTGAAGACCAGCAAATTCGCCAGCACTAAAATGTGATTTTGGCTCAGGTGTATGCCCCCCCCCCCCCAAAAAGAAAGTTTTTGGGCTAGAAAACCAAAGGAAGTGCATGAACTGCGGGGAAGGAATGACGACATCATCACTCCAGTACCACCACAAATGCGCTTCAGAACACACGCAGACACTTAGGAACGGCTTCGTACATATATGGACATTAGTTGGACTAAAGCTGAAACTACTTGAAGCAGCCAAAGCGCGACTTGTAAATTAAATTAATTTAATTTAAATAAGCTCATTTACGTATTGACATTTTTAAGCACCTGCATGTTATTTAAAATCACACACACACACACACCACTAGGGAACATTTAACACTTTTAATAAAAATCAACGGTACGATAATTATTGAATTTTAAACTTTTATTATTTAAACTTTATTACGCCCCTGTTTTGTAAAAAGGGGCTAACTGCCATTTTGAGCTACACTGATTTGTCCCCTCTTCACAAAACAGCGGTCACATGTAAATGATGATGATGATGAAGACAGCACGTTCCTGTGAAATTTAGGACACATGTGATAATGGTGACAACAGGTTCCCATGGAACTTGGGACACACGTAAATGATAATGGAGACAGCAGGAACCCCTGAAACCTGGGACACACGTAAGTGATAATGGAGACTGCAGGTTCTTCTAAGAACTGGGACACACGTAAGTGGTAATGGAGACAACAGGTTCCCCCTGAAACTTGGGACACATGTAAGTGATAATGGAGACAGAAAGTTCCTCTGAAACTTGGAACACCGATGTGATTTTTTTTTTAAAGAGCTAAATAGCACTTTGACCTACGTTCAGTTGTCCTCTTTTTACAGAATTGGGACAACATGTTATCTCTTTTCTAACGCGTTTTGTATGTTACCTTACAGTAATAGCAAACAATTTCCAGCCTTCATGACCCATGACGAAAACATTTTTAATTCTTTAATAAAAGAATTTCGAAGCTCTGCCGGAACACATTAAACGCTAAGAATAAACTATTCTTGAATTCAAACTTTCGCCGTGTTCTGAACGTTCCATTCTTTCTTTCGGGTGAATACCCGACGTCGGAATTTTATATGCCGAAGTTTCGTAACTCTGTTCCATCTTCATATAAAGACGGAACAGTGTTCCGAAACGTCGGTGCATAAAATTCAGACGCCGGTGATTCACCCAAAAGAAGGAATACAACAAGAATTGGAGGCCTGCATAAAAGGGAATGGTGGGCCTGTTGCGACATGCAGCACGAGTCCTAAGGAGTCTCCTGCTCTACAGCGTTATCATTACACTCACCTGCCTAGGTATGACGATTGGCAGCTTTTGTAATAGATAAAATTATCTGTCGACACACAAGGAAAGGCAGACACGAATCGAAAGTGCAGGAATGAGGGAACGTAAATACACGTACTTCCACTGTGTAATAGAACACTTAACTGCACTTTCACATTTGCACAAACTGTACATTCTTACAGCTGCAATAAACAATATAACGAGTCCTAGAAGACAGAACGGGAAGTTAATGAACTCTGCTACACAGGTTCACTTCCTCTACACCAAACCAAGCCTCAAGTGATGAATAACAAGAGAGGTAATGTGCTATATAACATAACGTTGAGGTGTGTTCGTGCAACCATTGTTGCAGTACAGAAGCAACAAATATTACACAACCTGAGTGTCTAATTTGTAGCCTAAGGTATACTGCATGCAATGCGCATGCGCCATATTGTCATCTGTGGCATGTCCGGTTCTACAATGTTTACCTACATTGCCTCATAAACGGCATGATTAAAAAAAAAAAAAGTTACTTAACACAAAATGTGTGTTTCGATTTTCTCTGTAACTTTTGTCACACTAAGAAGAATGCAGCACAATATAATCAAAAACGTATACTGGTCTTCGTGTAAAGTACCCGTTATTCTTGTGCGATTTTAACGAAACATGAGATTTCAGCCAAGATTTTCGAAAAATATTCAAATATCAAATTTTATGAACACCCGTCCAGTAGGAGCCTAATTGTTCTATGCAGACGGATGGAAGGATGGACAGACATGACGAAGCTACTAGTCGCTTTTCGTAAACTTGCCACAATTGTTAGAACATTAAGCACTTCCCAGGTAATATACAAAACAATTTATATGCTTAATTATTAATGATATTAGCTTACGAAATTAAAAAAATCAGAATCGCCTTTTTTTAAATTGAGGCCTTGGAGAGTTACGGCACCATCTTAGAGTTTAGGCGCTTTTGGAGGAACTTTCTACCTCTTTCTTCAGGAAAGCAGCAGGTAACTACACTCTATCACAATCCCCAACATCGCACTATAAATTTCCACCACCATAGGAACCTCTAACTTAAATAAGGGTCATTCAATAGGAAACAAGCAAACAAACTCAAAGCATTAACTGCAAATCACCTTCAATCTTTGAGTTGAGTTGCTTCATGTTTCTTCCATGAGAAGATGATGGGTAGTGTGTTTATTACTTTTGAAAAAAATTTTTTTTTAGAGTTTTGCTGCTTTCAAGTGTAAAAGACTGAAGGTAGAAAAACTTGTTTTTACCTGTGACTTCAATTTTTCAACACATAACAGACATGCAATGTGATTATAAAATGTTGACTTCATCACTGGAATAACATCAAGGAATGTGACTGCATCTTATGCCTGCTCTGCTTGTTCAGATTTTGACAGCAACAAGTGGTTGTGGCAACAAAGCTAAAACAAACATATTTTGTCAAATTTGGAAAATCTTAACATTTCTCTAAGAGATCAGAATTTGATGACAGCTTATATTAAACTGTGTTAGTTAATTTAATTTACACGATCTTTGTGTTGAGTATAATAAGCACAAATAAACAAGCACCTTGCAAGAAGCATGGGGCAGCAGATGATATAATATTGGTGTGTGATCAGTGTACTGTACGGTGTAGTGGAATATAAAATCATGAAGCATATGGAACTGTTTGCACCAAAGCACTTGGTGTGCACAAAGCCACAAAATACAACTTCTGACTAAAAGAAAATTCAAGTGGCAGTTATTAAGCACATACCCAAAATAAGAAGAAAGTGAACTATGGACAATATGCATATTACAAACCAACTTTCATACCCATCCTGTACAGACAGGTTCAAAACACAAGTTCTGAAGACACAGTGCATCAATCCCAGTAACAGTACAAAGCAGAACTTAGTTTTAAAGCTGGGCTAGCTTGCGCATTATAGGAATGCAATGTAATGTACAAATCACAGCTGAAACAAACATAGTCAATGAACCATTTGAAAAACAAATTAAATGTGAACTCCAACATTTTCAATATGGAAATTACAAGGTTTCTGTTCTTCTGGGATGTCACATTGCATCACTGGGTGCCTGATGTTTTGAGACAATGTAGTGGTCTCATCTTCAAGGGTCGAAACATCCAAGAAGAACAAATTTCAAAGAGGAAAGTTCAATTCAACATTAAACCCATTTGCTATGCAAATGATGCCACAGTGTTTCAGTCAACACTTCATAGAGTGATCAGAAGTGCTGTGTGGGTTGCAATATTACACAGGTGTCCAGCCACAATAAATCCCTTTCCAGGAAAGTGTACCCAGTATTTACATGGTTTTCCTCATCCTCCAAAAAATGTCTGGTCAATACCTTTAGTTCACATATCATATTAATGAAATAACTGTTAGTGCACTTGGTTGTGTAGCATCAGTCTACAGTGCTGCCAGCCATATCAATGTGGCAACACTTCAATCAATAAAGATCCACAGCAACTTTTTTGATTTGTCATTTTAACCATTAGTGATGTATTTTATATTTCCTAGCAATCCATTCCTCTGTTACTTTTAAGTACAATTTCAGACATGCAACAATAATTAAGTAGTTTAAAAAAAAATTCTTTTATAAATTCACTCCCTCTTTAGGTGGTGAAAAACTATTAATTAACAAGCTGCTCAGTTTGTAAACAAATACAGCACTCTGAACTTTACATCTTTAAGAGAAAGGCGAAAATGTGCAAAGAGGGATGACTCACAAATCTGTAATTCTGCATACACATACCTACCCTTTGTTCCTACACTTTAATATGAAATTTAAAGTGACTTATGCATATTAGGAGCTGCCTGACATTTGTCTTCATGGTTCCAGAAAACATGTTTGCAAGGGTAATCATGTTGAGTCAAATGAAGAACCCATGGGAAATATGTGTTTGGGAAACATGGGAAAAACATGTTCTTGTACTGTCAAAATGAAACCAATTTACTTCACAGACCACATAGGTTCATCAGTATCAAAAAACATATACAGAAAATGTAACTAACTACTCTAAGAAGTGTGAAGAACTGTGAAATGGTACAGAGTATGCACTAATTGGAAAAGCAGGCATGGACTTAAAAGTAAAGAGAAACAATCCCAATTTGCACAGCATGATTACGGCTACTGGACCACTCTTGCAAACCATGCGGTTTGCAACAGTGTACAATCAAATTCCTTCTGTTTTCCACAGACATGTTTGATACAGACACAACCATACTGTTGGTGGAGGCAAGTACATTTCCCTCCTGGCATGTTTTGTAGGTAATTTTAAATTTGCCTCCAACACCATCCAAGGAGTCATTTTAACCATATGCTATTTAATGACATTCTAAATTCATTAAACATAAAGGCTATGTTTAACATCAACTGAACCCAGAGAATTACTATAAACTGAGACAGACAGCCATGTCAGGTGGATGAACAGTATATAAGAAACTTTCATTCAATTCAGTCACTATGGAAGCTTTGGATTATACAGCAAAGAATACATTTATTATCAGACTCTCAAATTGAGTATGAAGTGGAAGGGATGAGGAATTACACAGTAATAGCCTAGTTAATACTATAGTATTTTTCTAGCACTTATGTTAAAGGATTGAGGAAGACCATGGAAGATCAGATTAGCTCCTACATGACTAATACTCCAACCACACACAGCATGACCAAATGAGTATGCCAGTGTTTGCCCAAGATAGACTGTGTATATTGGACCAGCACAGGAATGAAAAGAGGCATGCAATGTTCTTGCCTGTATTTTTTGTTTTATTTTCATAAAACATAATGACGCAAGATTCTGTGGGTAAAGAGTGATTGTTTGCCTGCTGATAAAACCAGCAAACAAAAGTAATTTTAATGAGATACACAGCTGAAAGAATCACAGTGAGGACATATGTTTTTGGACTGCCCTACTATGACTGACCAGACTGAACTACATGGAATGTAGGCTGGATAACAAAGGACACCATGACAGCACTTTACAGACGAGCTCATTGGCACATACCAAATTGTGCATCAGTAAATCAGGCATGAGTTCTCCTGAATAGGGGTCAAGGGGAGTCAGCCAGGCCGTACCAGGGTCACTAGGTTGCCGAGGGGGGACACCGGTGGTCTAAGGGGGACTCTAGCTATTCTCCAAGGGCAGTAGATGCAGATTATAGCCTCTCTCCGCCCAAGACCGTCTGTGCATGGTGAACAGCCACATCCTACGAGTGATGACCCTGTTGCACATAACACAGCAGATCTAAAGGAGTAAACCTTGAAAAACAATCCCCAATCCTATGGTGTGAGTGCCGTGCCTAAGGGATGAATGGCAGTGGGTAAGTCTGTCTTCAACGGCACCCTCAGGGATACCGGGCGACCTCCTAGTTGTATTTAGCCTTGCCAAGTATAGGGGCTCTGCTTGGTGGACCAAATATTTTGCCAGATCCTATGGGATCGAGATTAGAATAATTCAGAATCTAATGAGAGCTCTGCAATAGAGGGCTTCAGTAAAAACTCTGAGTTTGAGAGTAATTCAGAGTTTAAGGAGAGCTCCGCAATAGGGGACTCCAGTAAGGATTCTACGGAGGGCTCCAGTTAGGTGGAATGCCGGTAGAAGGCAACTATACATAGTAACTTCGATATTTATACCTGGGTTCCCTCTTTCAGAACCGGAGGTTTGTCCCTGATCCTGCGGGACTGAGATTGAGAGTAATTTAGAGTTTACGGAGAGCTCTGCATTAGGGGACTCTAGAAAAGATTCTATGGTGAGCTCCAATCAGGTGGAACTCCGGTAGAAGGCAATTATACATAGTAATTTTGACATTATACCTCCTGACATTATACCTGGGTTCCTTTTTCTGGACCTGGAGGTTTTCCCCTGATCCTGCGGGATTGAGATTGAGAGTCCTTATGAGTTCAAGGAGAGCTCCGCGACAGGGGACTCCAGTAAGGATTTTATGGAGGGCTCCAGTTAAGAAGAACTCCGGTAGAAGGCACTTGTACATAGTAACTTTGCCGTTTATACCTGGGTTCCTTTTCTTTTGGACCCGAAGGTAATTGGGAATTAGGTATGGGGGGTCATCTGGAACTTTGTTGAAGGAACAGGGCTCCTTTTAATTTAATATAGAATATGGGGCACAAAGGGCCTGTCTTAAGGCCTAGGTGCATCAGGCCCAGAAAGGCTTGAACCCGATTATTATTCTATACTATACTATTCTCCTGAATAAATTAGCTGCAATACTGCTTAGTGAAAAATTCAGAAAATCAAAGAATGTAAGGGAGATTGGAAGGGGGTGAGGAATGCATTTAGACAGATAAGAAATGGCACAGTGTTCCAGGGATCAAGCAAGAAATGGGGACTATTAAAAACTTAAGTTTCTATGGAACTGAAGACACAGTTAGGTAATGGTTTCAGTCATACCTTCATGACATACAGCAAAAGGTAGGAATAACATCACCACTAATATTACACATGACACTGGTATTACTATTATTCCATATGAGCAACAGAATATTTTGAGAATTACAGCAATGATGTCTGTGCTAGCCTCAAAAAATTGTTTAAAATCAACAAACGTACATTTTGAAAAAAAAAAAGTTTCATGAAGTTTTGTACGGTACCAACAACAAACCTTGTGTTAATCTAAATATAGTGTATGGTGATATAATAACCAAAGTGGTATGAAAACCCCCAGTTCTTGGCCTACAAACTGACTATACCTTCAGCTGGACAATGCACAATAAAAGTACAGACATTCTTTTATCTGACCAATATTGTTTGCCACTTCCTGTCAGCTTGCTCAATATAGCTGAATCAGGGTCCACCCACCCACATGCACTGGAATAGCAGTGGAAAGTGACACATGACATTGGTCTGATAAAGTAAGGAACCTATATTATCCCTAAATTAGGGTGACTATGCTTTGCTATGAGGACAGTCACATCAACCTCAAATTAATTCAATTCACTTATTCCCAATCCAACAAATCATGAAGAATAATATTCTGGGGAAAATTCAGCTGACATAAAAAAAAAAGCATTCCACTGTACACACAAAATACAATCACTACAGCAATGACAGGTGCTAAATGGGAGTCTTTTGTAGAGAAATTTTAACAACATTTAACATTCTTCTACTTGCCAGCAAACACTTATTCCCACTATTATAATTTGTTGGGTAAAACATGGGAAAATTTTGAACAAATTCAGGTACACTTACATTAAAGATGCATGATACAGGTATGGCCTCCATGATCAAAACACCAAACTTAGTAAATATTATGAATGGATTTACCATACTGGATCAAGTTACTCAGTAATACTGCACCTACTAGCAAATGTTTAAAACATGATACAATTGTATTTCAGCTCGTGATGAGTATATACACTCACCTCATTACTATTTTGAAAAATTTACAACAATCAAAAATCCTCAGTTATAAAAACATGCATAGAAAATTCATGAGGATTCTGTGATGCAGTTGTTTGTTGTAACACTGTGAATACACATTTACTGTATACTTCTACTGACACCTTTATTTGATCATGACATGTATTACAGCCTTGGTTTACAAACACAAAAAAGCTATGGACCGTAAGTACTTTCTGTTCTATGATGTTCTGAACTGTTTTTGACCAGCCTACAGCAATATTGCCTATGATGCAACAGTACTGCATTTTTTAGTACAAAAACTGCAATCACTTAAATTAACCACTGGGCCATGAAAAGTTATAGCACATACATTAACCTTCAAATGAGAAGGATTTCTGTTGGTCAACAATAACTACATCTATCTTTGGAATCCGACCAGCAGAGATCATCATCATCATTGGCTGGACAGCCCTTGGTGGGCCCTGGCCTTCTTTAGCTTTGCCCATTCATCTCTGTCGAAGGCAACCTTCTTCAAATTCTTGACCTCTAATGTTCTCATGACCAACGGCGATGGCACACAAAATTACTAGTATGAAAAGCACCTATGTTCATTCAATAATTTATATCACGTTTGGGGCTAGGAACCTGAATTTAGTGTCAAAGTTTTTTTGGTGGGGGTTTAAGTTTAGTTATTGTGAATGATACCTCAATTCATAGGCAAGTATATATGTAGGTACATAACCACAGTGCTTTAAAGTTGTTCTCAAAACAATTTTTCTCTTTAAGTTTCTTCATTCCAGTCAACAGTGTATACACCTGAACATTATGGCTTAAACGTGCACAGATCAGTTCAGTACCTCTACTTGCTTGGCTCTAACTTTGACTTGGGCGTTATTAAAGATAAAAAACCAAAGAAAGTTTAAGCATGTACTTAAACTGCAAAATCATGCACACATATTCCTATAATTTTTTGTTTTTCATGCGTGAAAACTGGCCTACCTTTCACATATTCTGATGCACACACCAAAACTTCATTGCCTTCATCCATGTTAAAAGTCCCTTTAGTCACTTCTAATAATATGTACAATTTCCACAGGTGAGTTCGTACAATCAATTATATATGCATATTTCATTTCACACTTTATGCGCAAATAATACACACACAATTTTCGCCATTGTGAACACGATCACATTAGACTGCAATGATACGAAACAGATACATTTAGTCACTGGCAAACAAATTTCTGTTCTATTCCAAATTACACACAAAAAATCAGTAAGTATTCCATATACTACCACCGAAGTATGAAATATTTTGAGCCATTGTCAGCAGTACATCTAAATATACAATCTGCTCAAAATAACGTTGCAAAATTTGATATCGTATATGACAAATTCACTTATTTGTTTCGCGATAAGAATAAGCCAATTTGATCATTCACAGTAGTTTCCACAACATTATCATTTTCCCTAGTTTGACAATAATTCGCATTTGCCGGGAGATAGAGGAAGGCTACGGTACCATTTATCAGTCATCGAACATTATTCAACACCGGAACTTACTATAGCAAAGACATTCATCTCGGTCCTCTGTCTTCTTATAATTCGGATCGTTCCTAAACACTACGTTTTGTAAATACGAGGCCAAACACAAACCTCCACTAACGACATGTAACGACAATCCTCAAATTGCAACTGCCATGTCTTTTAGCATGTATACAAAAATCACGTGGGATCACACAGCCAATCATAGACGACTAAATTAACGGTCGTGTGCAGACACGAAAATTATTAGTGGATACCATGGATGGATACAATGTCTCATGTAAGGTAGCTTCCCGTTACGAAGCTAAAAATGGGCTTCATACTAAACAAAGGAAGGCATGCCACACTGAGTTCTCAAACTGCGCATATGTGCGATTTATGGTACTCCAGTGTTAGAAATGATTCTATTTATCGTACCGTGATCTATTTTAATCTCTATTCCTTAATATTGGGCTTATACGACATCTATCGGTCGTAAATGAAAACATTGCGTAAAGTGCAATTCCGATCCATGATACCAACCATAAATCGCGTCGCGACCACGGATGAGAGGGTGTAGTGAACCGGTGTGCATTCATGACGAAATTTCACTATCAACTTTGGGCACTGTCCAGCATGGTAGGAAAATCGATTTACTTCTCACATTTCTGACCAGTAATCGATTAGAATGGACAAATCGTTGTAAATAGTCTGTGGTATAATTTGAAGATCTGATCCATGGGTATAATACCTTTAACAGTGTTGATGTCAATAATATGTTCCTTTTCAAAAACTTATTTAAGGATCTTCTATTCCATCTTCCCCATAAAAACAGAAATATAAATGATAATAATAATTGGATCGCTTTAGGCAACAGAACAGCATGTAGACACTAAAGGGAACTGTACTTGGCATACAGGAATAGTAATAAGTTACTTACTTACTCCATGGTGCAGAGTCCTTCTTGAGAAGCTAACTGGTTTACAGCTAGTCAAGAAATTCCCCGCATTTTATGGAACCTGAAGGTTCATTACCGTACTCACAAGCATCCGCCACCTGTCCCTATCCTGGGCCAAACCAATCCAGTTCACATACTCACATCCCACCTCCTGGAGATCCATCTACACCTAGGTTCTCCCCAGTGGAACTAAAAATATTCTACCAGGCATAATGTATAATTTTATCTAATGTAATTAAGGAGGCAAAAAGAATATGTTATGATAAAATTGTGAAGAGAGAGAGAAAACCAACAAGATGCAACAATCAGATGTTCATTATCAACACTGTCTCAACATGTTTCGGGCACCGTTATGCCCATCTTAAGGAGAACAAAGACCGTGTGTTACTGCATGCAGTGTGCTGTGCTGTATCTGCTGGATGTGGTTGGTAGTGGTTGTGGGGCGCTGCAGTAACACACAGGCTTTGTTCTCCTGAAGATGGGCATAATGGTGCCCGAAACGTGTTGAGACAGTGTTGATAATAAACATATGATTGTTACATCTTGTTGGTTTTCTCTCTTCCTTCACAATTTGCTCACGATGCATGGTCACAGAAAACTAAAGCTTATGATAAAAATTTCAAAATCAAGTAATAAATGTAAAACCACTAGGAATATCACTAAGGAGTTATCTAGTAAACAACATTCTCAAACTGATATACAAGAGCTAATGCTAGCAAACATTTGAAAGATCAAGAAGGTATAGCAGATGCCCTCAACAACTACTTTTTATCTGTAATTGATACAACAAGAAGAAGCTTTTCAGTAATATCTAGAACAAAATTAAGCCTATCCTTCCTCATCCTTAGTTATTAAAACGTCTTCAACCAAAGAAATTACTTCTAGAATTAAATCACTAAAATAAAATTTAAAAAAACTCTCATGGGTATGATGAGTTTTCTACTAAAATATTAAAAATTAGTGCCTCTTACATATGTTTACCACTAACTTATATCTGTAATAAGTTTATCTTCTCAGGAATTTTCTCTGATTGTCTGATGCTCTCAGTTATAAAACCTATATACAAGAAGGAGACTGAATGAATCCAACAAATTATAAACCTATATCTCTGTTGACTTCTTTCTCATTGGTTTTGTAAATTAGACTAACTGAACATTTTAATAGTAATAAGTTACTAGTGGGAAATCAGATTGGTTTCAGGAAAGGCGTAGCCTGAAGATGCCATTCTTAAACTAACAAATGGAATTTTAAATGCTTTAAACAATAAAACAATGGCCAGTAGTATCTTCTGCGATCTGGAGAAAACGTTTGACTGCTAATCATGATATGTTATCGTCTAAACTACCTTACTATGAAAAAAGAGGTAAGGTCAAATTATTAGTTGAATCTTATCTGCAGAATAGATATCAAGGAGTTCAAATCATCAACTCATATCTAAATTCAAACTCAGTCTCAGAATGGACCAAAATTAGACATGGGGTGCCACAGAATTCAATCTTGTGCCCATTGTTATTTCTAGTATACATAAATGACTTACCAAAGGCCATAGAGCACAAAGCCATTCCTATTTTATTTGCTGACAATACCAGTACATTAATTAAAAGCCCTAATAATATTCAGTTTCAGAGTGATATTAATATAATGTTTGGATAACTAAATGAATTGTTCAAATCTATTCTGCTTTCCTTGAGTTTTGACAAAACGTATTTCATCCAATTTACTAATAAAAGTACATGTAACTCTGACATACAAATTACATATGATGATAAACATATTTGTACAGAAATTGAAACAAAATTTCTGGGGCTAGTTATTAATAATAATCTCTCTTGGAAAAGACACATTGAATGTATTAAGTCTAAATTAAGCTCAGCTTGCTATGCTATGCAGTCAGTCAAACCATCAACAAGTATTCTGAAAATGATTTACTATTCCTACTTCTACTCATTAAAGACCTATGGTCTATTATTCTGGGGGCACTCCACGGAGAGAATAAAGATTTTCAGATTGCAAAAGAAGATTCTTAGAATCATGATGTGTTGTGGTAGTATTGACCCTTGCAGAAATTTGTTTTTTTAATTTAGAATTCTTACCACTCCCTTCCCAATACATTCCTTCTCTCCTTTTGTTTATGACAAAAAATAAGATTCAATTTCTGGTTAATTCTAAGGTATAACACATTGACACTAAGCAATATGCAAATTTTCACCAACATTCAGTGAAATTGACTAAATATCAGAAGGGAGTGTACTATTTAGGTGTACAGGTGTTCAATAAACTTTCTACTTATATAAAAATAAATTCTGATAATCTCAAGAAATTTAAATTGGTTTTACAGAAATGTTCATATGAAAATTCCTTTTACTCTCTGGATGAATATTTTGAGCTTCAAAAAAGTGAAATATACTTACAAATGATTTGGATCTGTATTTGAAAGTTTAGCACATGAAGTCAATATGCATGAATTTTCCTTTTTTATTTATCTACTAATCTGTATCTTAGATATATTTGTGTATGTAACACAACCACATGAATGTACCAATCATTGTCTGTTATGAAGTGATGTGGTAAATTATTTTCTTGGCTAGTAAGTACTGTATCTTTTAAATTGGTGCTCTAATGTTATTACTTTTACATTAAAATAATTTATGTTATGTTCAAACCTCAATATTTTACTAGACCTAGTAATTAAAATTGTTGTACACTTTTACATTAACTTCACTTCTAAACTTCTTAAGCAAATATGACTATTTCCATATTAATATGGATTTTGTAATCCTGTACAGATCCATGGAATGAAATAAAATGATATATGATAATATCACCCTTCAGGGTGATCGCTCAACGCTCATTCGAAGATGGGGGATTAGTGACAAACAAGGCTTCACGAACTGTTATGGGTCTTGCTGCAGCAGTGCTGCCAATTATGTACATATATAAACATGTTAGATGCAGATGGAAGGATAATAATTTTTAAGCATATCTTCAAGACATATGATTTATTATTATTATTATTATTATTATTATTATTGTTATTGTTATATGAACATATATGCACTAATAACACATTAGTCAAGGAGCTAATTTGGATTTAGAATTAATAGTTTCGCTGAGGATGCAACTTATACTGTAATTAATGAAATATTACAAGCTATGCATAATAGACTGTTTGTAGGAGGAAAATTCTTGATTGTGTTAACCATGGAATTTTAGTAGATAAATTATACAGTTTTATGGAATTAGTGGGAAATTTCTACCTTTGATACAATCTAATCTCAGAGAAAGATACCAAAAAGTATTCACTGATAAAATTAATGTATATGATAGGCTTTCTTCGAGATGGAAAAATTTACAAATGGGGTTTCTCAGGGTTTGATTTTGGGTCCATTATTTTTTATTATTTATATTTATGATTTACCCAAAATAACAGATAATTGACACTAAAGTTGTGCTCTTTGCAGATAATACTAGCACTATTGTAACTAACACTAATCAAGGGGGACTTCATACAGCTTTACACAAAACACTCTCTGATGTAATCTTATGTTTTACAGCCAATTTCCTATCACTCAACTTTAATAATATGTATTATTTAGAACTTAGAACTATAAAATGCATTGATACTACATTAGATATTAACTACTTTAATTTGCTAATGTTACATATACAAAGTTTCTGAGTTTAGTGGCTGATGACACTCTAATTTGGGATAATCATATTGACAAATTAATTTCCAGATTGAACTCTGCATGTTATACAATAACAGCTGTAAAATCAGTGATATCAAGAAGAGCTTTAAGAATGCTATATTTTTCTTATGTACATTCTATCATATCCTACTGCATATTTTTTTTAGCGTAACACCCCTAATGATATTAAAATATTCAGAATGCAAAAAAAAAAGGCTAATTCAAAGAAAATGGATTCAAGTACAGAATGGTTTAAAAAAATGTAAATTTTACCTTTCTCTTCTCAGTATATATATTTTCACTTCTATTGTATGTGGTGAACAACAAACATGTATTTACAAAGAAATTAGATCTGGATCCACCAGTAAGTTTCATCTGCCCATTACTAATTTAACCAAATATTAAATGAGAGCTCATTATGCGGGAATTTTAATAATCTTCCTCATCACGTAAAATGTGTAGCAAATGGAATACAAGTTTTTAATTCAGCCATAAAGAGATTTCTTCTAACCCATTTTATTCTATCGAGGAATATTTTAATTCTAATAAATAATATATATTCCAGATTGTTGTGTTTTAATGTTATATTTTATTATGTAATTATTGTACACATCATTGTACACATCCTTAATTTGTACCTTTAAATTGATAAACAGAAAATAAATGAATGGAAATGGGAAGTGGATTGATCTGGCTCAGGATAGGGGCAGGTAATAAACTCCATTGAAGATTGTACTGAACCTTCAGGTTCCATAAAATGTTGGGAATGTATTGATAAGCTAAGGAAGTATTAGCTTCTCATGGAGGACTCTGCTGGATGAAATTTTCAGTAAAAAGAAGTTTGTACAAAACTGTGTGTATGCATAAACGTCTATCACACCTAACTTCAAAATATTAAATGCAAAGGCTCAACTGTTACATTCATAAAACTACAAATACAAATTGTAACATATAACGTGCCTTTTAAGTTCACCTGATGGACTCTTCTTTTCAAGGAGTACACGTGGTCTGTAGCAAATTGGCATAATAATAATTTCACAGATTTTAAGAATGCAGGATACAAATACACCATTGCCCTTTCAGTTATCTTTATTGTTGAAGATTATTCTCAGTTGCATTAAGTATGTATCTAGCACCTTGAATTAGTACAAAAACTCTTTTAATAGAATAAAAAGTTGAATGCACATGTTCAACTGAATATTCATCTTACTTTAGTTTTACTTGCTCTTTGATATGTCCTTCTTAATGCACACTCTACCAATAACTCCCTTTTGACCTCCCTCCCCCCCCAAAAAAAAAAAAGAAGTTCTATTAGTTCTAGTGGAAATTTCCAGATGTAGTTCTCTTGTCATTCGTGATCTCATTAGCTGTACCTAGGGTTTCATGGTGGGAATTAGCATCCACCTTTGCACACTTTTAACAACATAGCTTATAAACAGGTCTTAATTTAGGATTCGGAATTCAAACCCCTTGATGATCTGTTACAAGGTAAAGTTGTCCCTATACATGTCATGAAGGCATATGGCAGAGAAGAGACCTTGGTTCTAGATAGAGGACAGTGGTTAGCTTCATACAGTGGCAATGTGTCCCCCACTACCCATTGAATAGGAGGGTGGGTGGATGAGTTGTTCCCCAGAGCTGGTCTGGACACTTTGGCCCATAATGGGACTTGAACCACAATGATTCAGGTGTCCAATCTGTAGTCTGTATTCCTGTCTCTATACCAATTATGATGTCCTGGCTGTGACTTTAATTTGTGATATAAATAATCTTAATACTGAAATCAGGATCCTACAGTGAATGACATTAGAGTTACTATTAACTCAGCCATACTCCTTATCCGTGGAGAAGAGACTAGAAATATACATGGTGTTGCACTCACTTCTTGAAGTTTCATGTAACCTGTCAAGTCTTGCAAGTCAGAAGATTTCACACATACAATACCCATTGCTTTGTAAGATTCCAAACTCTTTCACATGCTGAAAACATGATTCACATTACCATTTTCAAATACTTTTTCCAGCATTAATAAAATGCAAGAGCACAGATACAAATGTGACAATTTAATGTACATAGTTAAGTAATTATGTTCTATGACTCAGTATGGACTTCTGCAAAAATATTTGAAAACTTTTTGTCAGCAAGAGGAGAATTTCTGTGACATGTAATTTCATTCACGGTGTACAGGACTTTGTAAAATTAAATATAAATGTAAATGTAAAAATATACTTGTCCCTGACGAAAATTAGCCATAAAAAAAGCATCACCACATGAGAACCGCTTTTGAAAGACAGAAATATAATACAGCATGTGGAGGTACACACAGTCTAAAACTGGAGGAAGAAGTAGGTTATTATTCACATGTTACAGAATAATAGCAATAAACAAACTAGGAAAATGAGTAAGAAATCTACCCAAAACAAGAGACAATAAATTTCTTTTTTATTAATTAACTCTTCAAAATGTCCGTATATGAAACCATGATTTAAAAAGTTCCACATTATTTGTATAGTCTGTTACTAAAAGATAAGTGAAGAGAATCTTGCGATGGCAGCAAAAAGAAACGGTGAGATACTCGTAGGATCATCAAAGTCTCAGTTCCAGTTTCTGAAAAACTTTAAACATAAAACACTGATATGCTAAAAATGAGCTTAAGTTAATGAAAACTGATCCTAACATAAGTTACACAGAATTACTGAATCTAGTTAAATATGTGAAGAGAGAGAAAACCAACAAGATGCAACAATCAGATGTTTATTATCAGCTTCTGTCCAACATGTTTTGGGGCAGTTACATGAATATCTGGGCGTTCCGCTGTTTGGCGACCACATCAGAGCCCTGACCGAGAGCTTTGACTCAAAGTTAGCTGATGTAGGGAACACCCTATTACGGGAACTCGGCAGATACTGGGTAGACCCCGCCCCTGACGCGAAAGCTAAGGGCGGCAGGAGACAGCAGGCCAGTCGAGGCCATCGCCCGCGATGGCCAAGTCGACAAAACGAATCGCGTTCGGCGCTGAACACCCGAGCGCCATTCGGTTACCCTGACTGATGTTTCCTGTGATTTTCCTCCGTTGTAAGGCAAATGCCAGGGTATTCGATGCAAAGTCAGGGCACGGCCCGCACTCCCCTCCACCAGGAGCAGCGGCGTCACCTAAGCGCCTGACAAACGTCGCATAACTCCAGTATGCGACAGAACCAGTCTGGGCTCGGAACCCAGACAGCCAACCAACCAAAGCTTATCCCTCCCATACTTAGTCCAGGGCAA
>Ga0123354_10006320_pt1 | contig 17571 bp, 11 predicted proteins | sample TergutLab28metaG_2_FD_97872 | JGI IMG/M metagenome (GOLD analysis project Ga0123354, IMG submission 97872) | Labiotermes labralis P4 segment gut microbial communities from Petit-Saut dam, French Guiana - Lab288 P4 | ecosystem: Host-associated > Arthropoda: Insects > Digestive system > Gut ...
GATATTTTAAATCCATTTTAATCCAATTATGTGGTTTTAAATGGTTTGACAAATATGTGCAATTAGTTGGTTTTAATAAATATTGTTATCACATTGCACGGTAATAAAATGAAAAAAATGCGTAGGTTGTTTTCATCTTTTGCTGTTAAAGTCCAAATCTCTGACGAGTACGTAACAACTGGTCTTACCAAGGGACGGACATCGGGTTTCCATAAATACGGGAAACTGCTTTCTTAAATTTTCAAGAAGGGTTGTGCTTCATGGAGTTAGGTGTATTTCACGGTATGAAGGTGATGTGTCAGAGGCGGAAAAGGTAGTGCGTACTACAAAGAAGAAGAAGAAGAAGGAGTGCGTCAGTAATGAAAGTGTTGTCCTTGTGAGCATAGAGTTGTGGAAGTGAAGACTGTATAGAAGGAAATCCCAGAAAGAATCTACCGAAAAGTTATTATTTTTATAACACAAAACATCATTACGTTTAACCCCAATGTCTTGATCCGTGTCATTATTCTGTTGTTAGGAATGCATTCCTAACAACGTACTCTTACACAACACGATATGCTGCCACAACACCCGGTTAATATAATGGAATTTTTTTGTGAATGTTTTTAAAATGACTTTAGCAAGGAACAACGTAGCTCCCTGAGGATGATCTTAGGATCGAAACATTTCGGAGCGATTTTAAGTTTTTTAATGTGAAATTTTATATAGTGCATTTGTTGGTTAATAATTCAAGTGATTTGTGAGTGTATTTGGTGGTTCTAACTAGGTTTGTCACATAAGGCGATTTTAAAGCACAGTAATGGTTTCAGTTCCCATTGTATTAGTACAATTAACAAACCTCAAGTTTGTATAATGTACTGCAAAAAAGTCCAGTAACAATCAGCATGGAAGTGAGAACAATAAACAAAAGTACTCATACGACAGAAATGTTTATACTTTGTCTGCTAAAACGTCAGTTTCTCTCTCGTTTCGCGAGGAACCCTCGTCAAGTACTTTGCTTCAGAAGCCACCTGAATCCAGTTCGGTGAGGCCAGCGGCTACATTTTTCGTGAAAACCTAGAAAGAAGCCTATTATCCTACAGCGTCTAAGAAATCAGAACAGTCATTTAAGATACCGCCATTGTAAACTCTAAATGTGGCGTAGTGTTTTGTTCCTGAAGCTGTGTGTCTGTCATGGTCAGCTTTCGACAAATTGTGATTGAAACTCTGAAAGGAAATCAATCTCGCACTCTCTAAACTGGATTTCACATTCTGTTTGAAGTGGTGCCTGTGATAACAACGACCTCAAAACTGACAGATCCAGAAGAGTCCTCGAGAATTACACACTGCCCTAGCAAAAAGCATGGTGGTCATTGTTAACAATCCGTCCTCCAATTTCAGTGTTACGATACACATACCAGGCACCTTAGGCAGGGTTGTGGAACCCGAAGCTGTAAAACCAATCACGTGTTTGAGTAAGCTCAGTCCACAACCCATCGGCACAAACTCTCCCTGTAAAGTCATCCTTTCATCTCATTCTCCGTCTCTAAGTTGGACCTTTTCCGCTAGTTTACTTCAAATACCACATTGTATGGTTTCGGGTCCAAACACCCTGTATTTCCCTGTTCAAACAACAGCAAACAACCTGTATATAATAGAGGATTCCTAGACATTTAACAATCTTACACTTCTCGTTATGTTTTTGTTTAACGACACTGTCCGTTGTTAACATTAAATAGCGTCCATGGCAAATGAGTGAAATATGGAGAATTCATGGAAGGATTATTGAGAGGGAAAAACTAAAGAACTCAATAGCAAAAGTCTCCCAGTATCAAATTGCCAACAACAAATCGGAGGTGAATTGGCCACGGTTCGAACCCCACCCTCCGGGCTAGTTAACCCTTTAAAGGCCAAGTTAAATCCCATCTGCCATCTGCTGGCATTATTAGGAGCTCACCATATTCTCCACGTTAGCGGGGTAAGGGTTAATGTTTATCTTCAGCTTCATATCCGTATTTTTTCATATGAAGGCATAATAATAATGGTTTGGAATCTTGACACAACGAAAACAGTTATCGAAACGGGTATGAACAACCAACGCAGTCACAATTGTGTGTTGGGACAGACTGTAGAATTTAATTATAACAAAATATAAGCTTGTGAATCTCGTGTCAGTGTGTACAACCACCGACATTGTGTCTGGTAATTGAACTGTCCAACTATGGAACTTACGTGGAATTTTGTATGGAAAAGCTTAATAAAAAGGCCATTCCTTTGTACTTTTAAATTCGTCATTTCCATTCTACCAACGTTTTGCGGATTTGTAAGGATATTAGATGCACCTATAAATTTTGTGCGACACAAAAAAATATTTCATGACTAAAAAGCTAAAACTTTTACGCAAAAGGTAAATTTGCATGTGGAATATGAAACTATACATTTCGAAATACCTGTTTGCATTGCGTATGAGAGGAGAGACAGTGAGAAGTTGTAACCAAAACTTCCGGATTTTATACAGAGCTCAAGCAAACACCGACAGTGTGTCAAGCGCTATGACATGGCCATACAGTCAAGCTTTCATGCGTCAGGCAATCAGCGAGATTTCAGGGTCTCCGAGCGAAACTGTTCAAGATTCAAGTTGTCTGGGATGCATTGCGCCGAAATACAGGGTAATTCATAAGTCCCTCCGGATCCGCCGACCATGGGCATTAAGAAGTTTAAAAACAAGGAGTCAGTTTGAAAAGAAAGGCAAGATTGTTTTGAACCAGCCCGCAATATACACACATCCCTTTCCTCCACTCTAGGTAAAGGTAAATCAGTCCCATTACAGGCCCGAGGTGCCCAGAGGGTTCCAGGAAGTTAAGGTTCCCAGATTACGTGACAATGACCCAGGATGGTGATAAGGTTTTCAGCCTTACGCACCGGCCGTTTTTACTCCCAGGAAATAATCCTGGTACTCATTTCTTTTAGAGGCTGAGTCGACCCCAGGGCCATAGTGCGATCGGAAGAATTATGTCAATGAAAGATTCCAATGTCACCATCTGGAATCGAACCAGCGACCTTCTGATTTGTAGCACAGCACCTTAAACACTGTGCTACCGCGCCTGCCCCCCCCCCACCTCAACTTTAGCCCAATATACTTATTTGCCTCTCTTCAACTCTAGCCAAAGGAAATATTTTTAGGTAGAAAAAATATTGCAGGGGCATTTACCCCCTCCCCCCCCTAAGTTACGCCTTTGTTGCTAATTACTCTTCCTCTTCATTTTTTGTCGATGATTTTTAACGCCAGGATAGTATGAAAAGTGATAGGGGTATTTTGAATTTGATGTTTATATGACCATGCATAGTTGATACAATAATATAAACAACCAACTAGATGCAACAATAGCAATTTATTAATGATTTCAATCAGCTCAACATGTTTCGGGCGATAATGCACCGAAGATGCTGCCGGCCGGCAACGTCGTCGGTGCATTATCGCCCGAAACATGTTGAGCTGATTGAAATCATTCATAAATTGCTATTGTTGCATCTAGTTGGTTGTTTATATTAGAGTATTTTGAAATTATACATAATGTGCATTATATATATATATATTAGTTATTTATTGATAAAATAGCTAAGTGTCAGGGTAATTTGTTTGGATTGAAAGGAAATGAGTTCACCTTCCATGGTCTATTTGAAAATGATATCCGAGTTACTGGCCACAGTGCCGAAGAGAACATACCAACGACAACAATCAGAGGATCAGACGTTTGAGTCCGAGATCATCCACGTATATCCTTCAGGATGAGGTTTTGTGTGGCGTCTTTTGGCTGCCGTTCGTTAAGTGCAGAATGCGATGACTGACAAATGGTTCGTTAGAATTTACTTATATGCTCCGACTGCTACCACCTCCGAGAAATCAATGACAATTCAATAGAAAGCAAGAGGCGACGCAGCGGATTTTCCGGAATATTAGTCTGTTGCCTCCCAAATGGCATTTTTACGCAAGAACACGTCGACATAAAGATTCCGTTACATGACCTTACATTGGATCAAGTAAACATCGACATTTTACCAACTTTTCAAAGTAAGGCCTTGACAAAAATTTACTTTGAATTAGGAAGTCCCTTTAGGAAATTATGTATGTGTACAGTGTTAATAAAACTTCCTCTTTCAGCGTTTATACCTGAATGACACTGGAAATAAATTTCCGTTATATATTTATCTGAATTATGAACTGGTAACTTTCCTCAGTATACTTTATATGTTCAAATTTCATACTTCAGTCTTATCATATTTTAGAGATTCAATTACTTGTAATTCTCCTCAATATAATTTATATGTTCAAATTTTTTTACTTCAATCTAATTATATTTCTAGAGATTCAATTACAAGAAAAATAATATTAAAACCGTCAAACACAACACTATTTGTAGCTCTTCTTTTTGTATTTTTTCAAACATGCAACACGTTTCGGCCGCAAGGGGTCATCATCACATATTAATAATAATAACAGTTTCTAAACAAAAAAATATTATTATTATTGGTGCCTGATGACGGCCCCTTGCTGTTGAAGCACTTTGCATGTTTGAAAAATTAAAACAAAGCAGCTGCAAAGAGTGTTGTGATTTACGATCTATATATCTTTAGTATGATTATTGCAATTGGATATCTGACATGAAGTTTAAAAGTTAAGTTATTATTCTAAAACATAAATAAGCACTTTGTAAATGTTTCTTATTGGTTTGTATCATCGCGGGATTACTGACTTAATCTCAGTGTATTTTTTTCCTCATGGTGGTGATTACGTCTGAGATATGACGCAGTGCGGTCTGGTAGTCCATATCCCAGAAGTCGGTATTCTTCATGGAGAAGTTCATTCACAGAATAGTTCTTGGAACGAAGCCAACAGACTCCCTTCATTATGGTCACCAACTTATGTTTGAGTTTCTTGTAGTTGTGTAATTGAGACACATGGGAACGTGCCGTCCGTCCTATTTAAACTACACCGTAAGAAAGGCTAGCAGAAATCGAAGCTTAAGTGTCATATATCTGAGATGCGTGGGTACCGGTGAAGTACTGATCTTAGTTTCTTAGCTCAAAATCCGATTGTTATCCGTTCCGGTTACTTTCAGGCTCAACCTTATAAATAACAGAGTTCTAACAGTCGCACGGGACTACTGAAAGAATAAATTATTTGGGGGAGAAAAGTGTTTGGTTTTACGCGCAAAGCGGTTTGATAAGTCAAAACCTAAATACTTTTAGTATTCAAAAGGAGGGTCAAGTTACACTTTTGTTATTTCTTTACTCACTTTTTGTATGTGTTCAGAACAAAGTGTGTGTAGTTTTATCAAAGGCATTCGATCCCCCCGCCCGACATTGCTCAATCATGGAATCCATATATGTATTACTATCAAAGCAACCATTGCCTACATATTAGTGTTCCACACAGCTATACACAATGAAAGACGTGGTGGATATGCCTGGTTATGTTCAAGAAGTCCTGATTAACAATAATATTTACCTTCCATCAAATAACTGTTTGCGTATCCTCTTCGGATAGTTACGCTGCTGCTATCACCGCACGCAATTTATACAAAAAGAAATAAGACTCGGTCGATTCCGGTGACCGCTTCGTCTAAGACGCGGGTCTACCGACGATTGCTTCCTGGGGTTGTAAAGTTCGATCCCCGCCATTGGGATGGATGTCTGTCTCTTGTGAATGTTATAATTTATCAGGTAGATGTCTCTGCGACAGGCTGATCCCCTGTCAAGAGGACTTCTAGGGAGTGTGTGCGTGTGTATCTCTGAGCTAATAAGATACAAAATTCATCTTCTACACATATAATGGATAGGTATAAGAGGTCAGAATATGAAAGCAGGAAACTAAAGAAAGAAACAAGCGAAGATATAGGACTGTGACGTATGTTATGATTTAACCTTCTAGAGACTAAAATTAATGTGTCCGTATAACATAAACCAACAAGATACACTATTTTCTCTTAATTTATATCAATAGTAAGCCTCTATATGTTTCGAGCAGGCTTGCTGCTCATCATCAGGAGGATCGACTCCGTATAAACAACAACTGGTATAGTCATGCATTATGTTGAGTGGTTGCTGGCAGCAGTCAACTTAATGCATGACTATACCGACTGCTGTTTATACAGAGTTTATCCTCCTGATGATAAGCAGAAAACCTGCTCGAAACATGTAGAGGCTTACTATTGAAATAAATTAATAGAAAATAGTGCATCTTATTGGTTCATGTTACACGGATATGTCACTAATCACTGTCAACAAAACGTTAAAAATAATATGCTTTTTACAGAGTGGTCCAAATTTGAATTAAAAATGTTCTCTTGTAATACAGAGAGTGCTAACAGGATGTTACGTCTGTCAGTTTTGAGGCAGTATCACTGCTATTTGAGTTCTGAGTTACATATGCGTAATCTCAATTCGAACAATTTTTGTAACTTCAATAAGCATCAAAGCCATTGACAGAGTATTTTGATATATATTTTACTAATCGGTTAACTGATTTTTGGCCACTCTGTATAAAATAGTCATCTCTTACGTCAATTAGAACGCAGATTCCTACTATTAGAAAGACAAATCACTTAGTACTGTGTACAGAAATAATGGCAGTTTTTTTATTTTCTTTGTTACACCGTGCATGTTGTCGAGTTACTCAGTTATTATACCAACTACTGCACATATATAAAATTTTATATATGTGCAGTAGTTGGTATAATATCTGAGTAAATGGCTGTTTAGTTAGGAATATTCTGGAACACAAAATATCTTGGCATGAGGCAGATCTTTACTATTAAGTTTGATGAAGAGCTTAGGTTTCAAAATTGGTCACATAACAAGAGTCTTTCTTATATGGCATGCATATTAGTTGAGATTCTCTGTTGATGGAATTTACCTTTTTGGACCAGAAATGTAAAATTTACTTGATGCTTCGTTTCACTGAGAAGTTCTCTTGTGCTAGACATGGACCTCTATGCTCTTATTTAACGTTCGTATTGGTGCAATTTTTGGTCTTCTCATTTTCTTTTTTCCTAGTTCAGTAAATGAATCGTCGATCACAAAATATTCTCATAGGAAGTGGATGTGTCGTAATTCAACTTGTCTACATATACTGGCTGAAACTGAAACACATCTGACGAAAGTCGGTATAGATTATTATTGTTATTATCACTATTATTATTATTATTATCATCATCATCACTATCATCGTCCTACAGGATGTTGCCCTAAAATTAAATTTTACCTGCAGGAAGTCTCATTTCGTGCACTACACTGTTATTATCCTTTATCCAGTACGCATGCTTTTTTGATGTTGTGATTAAATGGTCAGTCTTACTAATGAAGTTGTTTTATGTTCGGCAGGCCAGGCAGCGGGGTCTGTTGACAAAGAGCAACGGATAGTCCTGTTGCATGTTGACAGAACTTCGTGATCCATTCTGTTGGCTGTTGACAAGAGTGTCTCTGGCATACGTTTTGAAAACCAATCAGCAGTGAATGTGACCTCCATCCAAGAAAAAGAGTGAATAAATGAATACAGATTATCGGACATAAGTGATTTTATGACGTATTTTCTGCGTTATTGCTTAAAGAAAATGTTTATTAAACTGGGGCTAATGGCAGCATTTCTGTTTGTGAATGATAAGATTGAAGGGCGTTGTTGTTACATATATTTGTTTATATTAAGTTAATGGAATTGGAAGGTGTTAAATGCGAATATGACAAATGGACCACAGCGAAAGAGGAGAACTGAGGACTTAACTAAGAACTTGACGTCATGTGTGTGGCTTAAATACTTGATTATCGCATATTATTTTCTGAACTACTCTGAATGCCAACTCGTATCTGCGTTTGCAGCTCATGCGACATTCATTCATTTCGTAGTTTGTCTTACGACAGGGCCATAGCCTCTTCAAAAGCGAGTTCTCCACAGAGTGCCGTCTAGCACATCCTCTTTTCAACTTCTAATACCTTCCCTTTACCTTGAAGTCATCCAGCAGTTGCTTAACTCTTCGTCTTCGTCTTCGTCTTCTCCTACATCAGTAAGTCGATTTAGAAGAGAGCTCCAACGCAAACTGTGACCAATACAGATATCCTTCCTCAGTTGTACTGTGTGTAGAATGTCTACTTCCTTCTTGACTTCGTACAGTAAAAGGCAAATCAGTCCCATTACAGGTTCGAGGTGCCCAGAGGGTTCCAGGAAGTTAATGACAATGGACCAGGATGGTGGTAAGGTTGTCGGCCTTAAGCACCGGCCGCTTTTACCCCCAGGAAATATTCCTGGTACTCATTACTTTTGGAGGCTGAGTCGAACCCAGGGCCATAGTGCGATCGGAAGGATTATGTCAATGAAAAATTCCAATGACACCATGTGGAATCGAACCAGCGACCTTCAGATTTGTAGCACAGCACCTTAACCACTGTGCCACCGCGGTCCCCTGACTTCGTACGGTATTTATACATTTTTTACACGGTCGGTCCGACTGATCTTCTCCGGCACCACATATGAAGACTTGCAAGGTATTTCTGATCTATTTTTCCGTAGTGTCCAGGTATCAGCAAAATAGAGAAGCTATGCTGCAAATTCCCCCCCCCCCCAATGCCACCACATGTCCTTGTGGACTTCGCGGTCCTCCCTCCTGGGCATGGCAAGAGTGTAACCGACTTCTGGGGTTGGGACGCCCATGAGGCGCAGTTACGTTGTCCCGATGATGTGAGTGGTGATATAGGAGGATGTAATGCCAGGAGGGCCCTTAAACCTAAATTCTACTAACCTACCCAGACCATGGTCACCGCAGGAATCCTCCCCTTCAGGGAAAATTCCCACGGTAGAGTCAGGAATCGAACCCGGGACCTCATGATTAGTGGTCAGAGACTCTGAACACTAGACTAGACTGCTGCAAATATAGTTTCACTTTTCCTTCAATTTAATTCTCCTTTGCTTGCGACAAGAATCTTCTTCTTGTTGAATGCCGTATAGAACCTAAACTTGGTTAACGGACGCACATTCCTCCTGTTACACCGTAGCGCTACAAAACACTATGGTTGACAAAATGTGGCACACACACACACATATCCCGAGCGTCTAAACTAAGCCGGAAAGTGATAACGCTACTCGCACCTTTTCAGCTCAGAACAGGTTTGGCGCGAGTAATAGTCTTCTTGCTTGCTACGCCATGTGTAGCTATAGACTGATTCTGGCTCTTCGGAAAGAAGGACTAACTCCGTTTTCAGGGTAAAGTTTCAATATTCAGTTAAATTAGTCCACTCACCCTGAAGACTGACGTAGCGCGTCCGTCTGTAACAATGGAATCAACATGTAACCCTACACGTTGTAATAACCCATAAGAAGTTAATTTTAGTGCAGAGACGTTTGTTAAGTAGCCTACCTTATTTTTTAAGGAATCTCCCCCCAGGTAGTCACAGAAGTCATAGATTTTTTTGCGATATTCAAGATGTGTGGTTCATATTCCTTTAGTTTTTTTTAAGCTCACGGTTCCGTGCATCGTAATTCAATGTTAATAAAAATCCCTTTATTTCTTATTTCTGTTGTTAAATTCTCTTAATTCCATCTAGTAGCGAGGTCAATAATGGTTCCAGCTACACATCCACCCTATCATATGATTTTATGGCATACACAGGAGCAACTTTATGTTTATATTTCAAATTCTTTCACTGTAGATAACGAAATTACCCACCCCATCTAGCGCCGAGGTTAAAGAAAGGGTACAGCTATACCTCTACTCCCCTTCTGAGCCCTCGTGTCCTGTTATAACGTGAAAATTACCTTTACCTTTACATTTACCTTTACTTTAGAGAAGGAAATTTGTTATTTGCACACCAAGCCGTCATGTCTTTTGTGAATCAAGTATCCTCCACGTCCTCCACTGTTTTACCAACGTAACTCTGTTAATTACATTTAAGCAATAGCAGTTCCTTCGCATAGTATTTCATGGTCATATGTCCATTTCTCGTTGTCTGGGTCCCAACGGCTAGCGCTGTGATGATGAGGTTTATGTGTTGACTCTTCGGTTTGTACTTGCTGTCCTTCATTCTCTGTCAGCCAGCGTTTTGCAGGTGTTGTCATTAGCCTCCGGAAGTGTAACGTTTGCGTTGAGCTCTATCAGGAACCGCACAGACGTCACATTAGTCCTGTTGCCTAGCAACGCCTTGGCTCCTTATCAGCACACTTGTGTGGGAACTTGTTATAATTTTCGTTATGCACTGCACTTACATTCCCTCAGAGAAAGGTTTCAGAGACTTGGTATATTTCCACAATGGGCATTGAGGTGGAGAGTGTCCACAAACCAGTGACATGTATCAGAAAGACTGTGTGTAACTTTCCCTTATAGGTTGCCCCTTGAGGGATGCTAGGGACGAGTCAGGTTGGACTGCATTGCCACTTTATAGCCTGAACATGAAGCGAATTACCGTATGAATCTATTACAAACAAACAATATGACGTAGCTACAGCACAAACAGATTTATAAATCATTTTGTCACATCAAAATGTATTCCCAAACGTTGTTGGGCGCATTCCTAAGGAATAATAAATTTTCGAATCTGACGTTCAGGTGACCGTGTATCGTGATAAATTCTTATAATAAAACGAACTATATGCACTAATTTCTTAAATTTATTTTTGGAATAAAACTCTACATGTTTCGGACAGTTCCTCTGTCAATCATCAGGAGTTTTTCACTGTACACACAGTAATGGTGTATGTCAGCAAACCTATATGATACATACCATTGCTGTGTGTACAGTAAAAAAAAACTCCTGATGGCAGACAGAGGAACTGTCCGAAACATGTAGAGTTTTATTCCAAAAATAAATTTGAGAAATTATTGCATCTAATTGGTTTTAGTATAAGAAATAATCAATTTTCCTTCAAAGGGATTATTATTTCTCCCAAACCCATTAGGTAATGAGGCATATGTGTGAGTGTAAACTCACAGAACGCCTTAATACTGGGTGAATTCGGTTCATAGAGGGCAGACCACCCTAATATCAATAAATAATGACCATGTTTAGGTCGAACACAACTTGCGTTTATAGAAAGATATGAATCCAGCTACATGTTTCGGCTGTTTAACTTTCCATCACCAGGCTGTAGATAGGAAGATAAATAGATAAAATTTTCTATCTGAAAATTGTTTATTTATTTTCATTGTTACACCGTGCATGTTGTCAAGTCACTCAATTATTATACCAGCCACTGCACATATATAAAATTTATAAAATTTACTCAATAAAACATTAAAATATTAAAAACGCTCCGACATGTTTCGGTCCTAGGACCGAAACATGTCGGAGCGTTTTTAATGTTTTAATGTGTAAATTTTATATATGTGCAGTGGTTGGTATAATAATTGAGTGACTTGTATATTTATATTTCTTTACATACAACATGATGGTGGCTCTTAAATAGCCGAAACATGTAGCTGCATTTTTATTCTAATATAAATCTATCGTGTTCGATGGACATGCGGCTGGTGTTTTGTTGTAATATTACAGCAGGACGGGATATCTCACCTGAAGGCCGCCATACGTTTTCTGACATGAGCCCCAAAAATCCATTCCGAGGCACAGTTTGGGCTGCAGTTTGTGTCCCTAGAATTCCGAAATTATAACTGACGACTTGTTAGCAGGAATTATGTATCTGTCGTTAGGTTATATTCTGACCTGTGTTACTCGTAATTGCGATAGAAATGTCAGGATAGCGATTTCCATGTAGAAAATAATGAAACCCAACATTTCCAAAATATTGTTGAAAATATTAACAGAAATATCTAACGCATTCTTGAAAGTGAGGTAGGCCCATAACGTTAAAAACTGTTAACATTACCTGCGTGTAAGGATTAAACTACGAGAACCAAACATGGCGAGATTCGCGTTCAGGCAGACGAGTGACGAAGAACGAGTAGCAGCTGTATTCTGGCACACGAGAAATGAGTTAGCAGAGACTATAAGGAATAGTTCAGCTTTTGAAGTCATCTAGATATCGATATTACTGACAGATAACCATTGGCTATTAATTCAAAATTACAAGAAAGACGTTGGCCTTCCTATCTGCTTTATTCTTCTTCCTCAAGGACTTTTATGTGTTTAATTTACAAGAATGTTGACAATACGACTGCTGTGTCACGATGCACGTGCGCAAGTTCCCTTACGTAGCAGTACTGTGTATATTGGGCAATCTTCGTTCTTTCCACACCATGAGCCGAAGCTTAAGCATGGAATGTTAAAGAAAACATTTTTCCCGCCTGCACAAGTGTAGTCGTGCTATGGCTCGGGCCTGGCGGTACGGAGGCCCGTGTTCCATCCCATACCAGTCTTTGTAGGATTTATGGTGGACAAATAACACTGAGAACCTTTATCTTTAAGAACTTACGGTTTTCTTCTGTCAGGATCATTTCACCAGTGCTCCAAAATCGTATTTCTTTCCGCTACCGCTAACACTACGTTACCTTAACAGCTGACAGCGTCATTACATAAAATATATATTTTCCGCTTTTGTTTAAAATATCAGGAGGATGTAGTCCAACAGAGGGTCTCTGTCGATTATGCGTCTTTGGTGCTTCTTGCCCTGTAACAGAATTGAAGCCATTTCCCATTAGCCACTAAGAAGTTGTGATAAATTCTAGCAGTACTTTTGTTTCCGTCTATGCTACACGACTTTTTCAAGTATTCAAATTATGATACTCAAAAATATTAGTCCAAAAATTTTCTAAGGGTTTTCCTTTTTTTTTGAGTCAGTATGAGCGATGCGTAGTAAGACAAGCGTTAATGTGACTATTTTGTATTAATTATTTGTATTGTTTGGGCCCATTACTCCAAAAGAACATAAATTAGACCTGGGCTTTCTAAAAGCTCACTGTAATGTGTTACGTCCACATCGCACTTGATACAACACTCATCTTACATTTTTATTAAGTATTGTTAATTGTAAGAGTTGTAAAATGTAATTAGCAGAAACTGCTTTGTTTTATTCAGACACAAGGTGTTAGACGTGTGATATCACCTGACGGATTTTGCATCATGTAATGAAGGTTTAGTTGTCTTTTGCTCAAGAACTGTAACGTGTACATAATTCTCCCCATACATCGGCTAGTGTCCAGCACACTAGAACTACAGGACAAAGTGTGTTTAAAATTTTTCTGGATTGTAGACAACTTAGGACAGATTTTTGAACTGTTGCGTTGTAAGAGAGAGAGAGAATTGTTGTGAAATTACAGATCGTGTATATAGAATGTGTACGAAAATATATTTACCGTTATCAGTCGGAATTTGAAGTGATGTGTGTAACAGTTTTATATGTGTGTATTTATAAAAGGCAAGAGAAGTTTTCGCAATAACTGAGCGGTCTTATCCAGCCTTCCAGCTACTTGAGTAAGATGGTGAGTCAGACATTTATGTTAGCAATATCTATAGTTTAAGATTGATAAAAATAATGCACTTATATCGAAGTAGATATTTAATTTTAATTTATCAGTTTTATGTTAGACTACGTGTATTTAGGGTGCCATATTGAAAAGCTGTATTAATCCTTCGCACTTTGGATTAAATGCATAATGTTAGGAGGTAAACCCCTTGTGTTGCTATTTAGTATATACAAAATGTAAATATATGAATGTAATAGTTAAAACTTCAATTTGATGCAATCTTTCTACACAAAATATCAAGTTCATGTGAATGTACACGACTTCGACACAGAGACCAGTCATGCGAAGGTGTTTTTAGTGCAGAGTGCTGTGGATTGAACATAAATATCGTATTACGATATGTATCGATATTGCATACACAGGGAAATGTAATAAATTTGACACCAATAACAATAACAATAACAACAGCACAGACTGCCTGATTACTTTAATATTTACCACATTCTGAATTCAGTCTAGGAGGAGACGTTTGCATCTGACAGAACTCTGGGCTCAGGTACGTAAATTATTGCTGTTTGGAATCTGCGCTGTTTTGGGATTTGACGCAGCGTAGAATGGTGGTTTCCTACGGACGTTTCGGAACAGCTTATCGGTCCCAACTCCAAGGGTCAGTCGGCTGCTTGACCGTTAAAGATGGGACCGATAGGTTGTCCCGAAACGTGGGTAAGAATCTACGATTCTACGCTGCATCAAATCCCAAAAGAGCGCATATTTCATGTACAGCGTGGCAGAAGCTTGAAATTCACGAAACTTCTTAATACATAAAACACGTTTATCTCCCTCGGTGGTTACATTCTTTCGTTTAACACAAAATTGTGTGGACATTTTCGTAACTCGAAGAAAAGCCTGAACCTCACTAAAAAAAAAAATCCTTTGAATGGTCCGTTTCTTTCTAGATCATCAAATTGATCATTAATTTATGAACTTTTATTAAAATAAGCTGTTGGCCATGAAGAGAGAAGTCACTTACCCGGGAGTGGAACAGGACACAGCGTACATATTTGTCGGAGGAAAGTTGCAATGATGAAAGAAATGGTGACAACTTTGGGAAGCGCGATGCTTCACATACATTATTAGTGTATTCGTCCTTGGAAATGCAACACTGTTTGTTTTGTTCACTCACCTCCTCAGACACAACGCACGTGATTATAACTGACTGTCAGTATCCCTACCTTCGCCATGTCATTATGAAATCTGTGCACACTTGTTTTTGTCTGTGCACATCAGTTCAACACAAGACTTTATTTTCTTTTAACAAAATTTGAGATACCCTGGCGTCGGCACAGAAGCTACTCATAGTAAAGCAAGCGTAAACACTTTGCCGGATCAGCTGCTGCTGACAGAACGCAATCACATTTCCTCAAGCAACTCCCTTCAAAAGCAAATATAATCCCCTCTGTTCATAAAGGTGCGGCATACAAAATCCCACCCTACAACATACACACAGTTAGTAGTACCCGCCTCTATCCAGTGTTGTGGGCAGTATGTACGTAAAAAAGTCACATTTATAATCTCTCCCATTGTTAATTTCCCAACAGTTGCAAGAAATTTACTTCTTCTCAAAGACGTCCGGACTGGCTCTGAGGCCTGTCTACCGTTGGGTTCTGGGATAGATCGATTTGGTTACGAATTTGAGAAGTTATTTCCTTCTAGTGTCGGTGTTAGGAAAGCGTGGAGCTATACTCATACTCCCACCATATGCTTTCAAAACATGTAAAGGTACCACTTTATTTTTTATATTATTCCTCACAATTTTTCGATTTCATATTTCTGCGATAAAACTAGTAAGACAGTAAAATGACAAATTTGACGTTCAGGTGACCGTACATCGTGATAAATTCTTATAATAAAACCAACTAGATGCACTAATTTATCAAATTTATTTTTGGAATAAAACTCTACGTGTTTCGGACAGTTCCGTCCTGATCCTGCTCGCAAGCTGTCAGCAAACCTGTATGACACACACCATTGCTGTGTGTACAGTAAAAAAACTCCTGATGATGGACAGAGGAACTGTCCGAAACACGTAGAGTTTCATTCCAAAAATAAATTTGATACATTAGTGCATCTAGTTGATTTTATTATAAGAAAGTAAATGATGCTGTTCTATTTATACAGGTCTTTGTCAATAACAATTTGTGTTGGTGCACAACTCTCCTGTCCCTAGACGGTAAGTTTTAACTTTAGTTTGGGATTTTGTAAGATGGGGATGTCAGGGTGTGAACGTTTGATTTAGTCTCTGCATAGGTTTTCAGCCACTGCTGTAAAGACGGTCGGAGATGCATGCCAACGATTGAGTTTAATTCGTGTGTGACGTGTATTGCCGGTATATTATGTAATTTATAGTGCTCGTACAATCAATAATGACACGACAGAGAAATTACAAATGTAGCCAAATTATTAAACTCTAACTTTGAAATAACAGGAAAGATAAAAGGCACTACATTTTTTAAATTTGTTTATGGTTATTTAACGACAGTGATAATAGCCCAACACCTCGTCGAAAGTGTGTTAGTGAAAAATATAGCCGAAAGAATGAACAAGTAAGAAGTCATGAAAGCACTGTCCAAATACATACCACGATGGAAACAGGAAAACAACGTGAGGGCTCAGCGTGGGAAGTTTTGGGCTGAGTCAGTTTTATTTAACTTGATGTTTGGTTCATACCAAAAAGAATTTGAAATATAGAAGTATAGAAATGAATCAGCAAAACATCTCTGAAGACAACTGACACCTTTTCTATAGACCAGATCTCCCAAGGCATACAGAAAACAGCTGGAATTTTGTAATTCACAATACGGCATTTTTCACTTTGTTAGGGATGTAAAAGTTTCCTTCTGTTCACGTTTTCACTTGAGACGTGTCGAAAGAGGGGAGAAATCTCCTGTTCCGGCAGTTGCTTGGGGATGGGCTCTGTACAGTCTGCAAAGGCACGTAAATGGTATTGTCGAGAATTCGGCAGTTGGAGACATCACAGTCCATATCACACCACACGATAGGAAAAGCGAACAGAATATTGATCATAACAGAAGAATATTCAAGCCTGTTTCTTATTTCGTCTGGCGTGACGTGTTTCGTGGACTAATCTTACATTTTTTCAGTCGTCGTTTTTATTTATTTATTTATTTATTTATCTAGTATCTGCCATCCAGCTGCTGTAATTTGAGCGAACTTTTCTCTACTTTCCGATTTTTGCACTTTCATTTTTCTTAAACCCTATGTTGAACCATTTTCACATCACGACTCAGCACTGAATCATCTAAGTAACAAAATTATTTACAAACAAATTTATATCTTACACCCAAAATTTTCCCTGGTCATAAATCAGATAATGATGCAAATATTCTGGATACTTTTTTCTAGAACTAACAAGAGCATTTCAAATCTCATTACACTGCTTTTCCACTATACTTCCACTCAGCTGTTTCCACATTTAAGGTATTTATCACAACGTTGGATTAGCCATTGCATTCACTGTAGAGAGGAACAGGCGTTCCATTTTCTCAGGTATCGTGTCTCAAATGTTGCCACCTGGCCGTCACCTTTCCAGTCTGTGGTCACTTTTATTTTCCTTCAGCGCTTGAAGTATTAAAGAAAATGTCTCGGTACAAATTTCCTTGTTTTAAGCAAAATAAACGTTAATTTCCTTTTTCGTGAAATTATATGCCATGTAAGTTTATATTCTGCCCGGCTCTCTTAAACACATAAACCGGAATATAGGAAAATGAAAAAGTCAAATGAATTGCATAAAAGATTTTTTTTTTTGGGGGGGGGTGCCGGAAGACAGCGACACCACTTCAAAATTATCACTTTCCTAGGTTCTCTAGTTCCACCTCCATTCGTGTAAAACACATCACTTTACAGCGAGCAACATAATAATAATACTTATTATTATTATTATTATTATTATTTACTGCAATTTGGTTTTCACCCGGTGGCAGTGGTTATTTTACACGTACACAAAATATGAAATTGGTTACTAATAAATTTAAGTCGGCAGGGCTAAATGAGAAGCATGTAGTGGCAACTTGGAATCTTGGGAACCATCTCAGCATTTGCTTATAGACACAGGGAAACCAAGAAAAACCTGTGTCGAGATGGCCGGTCGCAGGACCTTCCGAATACTGAC
>Ga0123354_10006321_pt1 | contig 17571 bp, 14 predicted proteins | sample TergutLab28metaG_2_FD_97872 | JGI IMG/M metagenome (GOLD analysis project Ga0123354, IMG submission 97872) | Labiotermes labralis P4 segment gut microbial communities from Petit-Saut dam, French Guiana - Lab288 P4 | ecosystem: Host-associated > Arthropoda: Insects > Digestive system > Gut ...
ACACAACACAACAAGTACTCGCTAGCTCCTGAAGATGGACGTATTAACGTCTGAAACATGTTGAGCAATATATAATAAAGCAAGTGTCATCTAGTTGGTCAACCTTTATTCAATTATTCAAAGATAGTACCTGTTCGTATCTGTCCACTACATACTTTTCTTTATTGTATTCCTGCATACACATTGGAGTTGCATCTTACATGGGGGTTACTGTATAAACCCAAAATTGTGTGTAGTTAGAATTACCCTTTAAAATCCCTTTGTCCATGAAGTACATGTCTTTTTGTATATTTCCTGTAATGTATGTGTGTTACAAAGAGTACATACCGTACAAGTCAAAGACTGTATAATTCTATTTTAATTACATAAGAAAGAAGAAGATGAACGAATGAAGAAACAAAAGGTTCTAACAACAAGTATGCTGTCAAGATTATCAAGTTACTGCTTTTCTGCATGTGATTTTAATTTTTATGTGAAATGTTATATCAACTCTTGGGGGCCATTAAAGGGCTTGATGTTGATCCAGAAGACACAGAGACAGACTTGGGTGATGGAGAGCAAGTTATATAAGTACACACTTTATACAGTACACACTGTGAGACATAGTAGAATTTCAGGCTTCAGGGTCTCATGCCATCTGTGGGTAATGCTTACAGAGTGAATGATGTGATATGTGGAATTGCCTGTGCTATTTGAATTGTTAAATTTTATCGTTATTCTTTACTTGTGTATTTATTTTATTATTTATTTAGTTATGTTTTGGATGAGTGTGTGTAGTTGAATTTGCATAAGTTAAATCTGTGTATGATGCAGCTCCACTGTATTTTGGTTGTCTTAGATTTCCTCCTTTACTTTGTCCATCATTGCTGCATGTGAGTTATACACATCCTCCATTTTCTCTCATTCAAGAGCCAGTAAGTCATACCCTGGATCATCTCGTTGCTTCTACTTTCTTTTATTTTATTTTACTCAAAACTTCAGGCACCTTACATCTCCTTTAGTGTTTTTGTGCTGCGAATGCTGGTACTCCATCTCTCGTATCTGATAACTTCAACACTGGTCTCCTTCCCACATGTCTGTCATTGAATGAGCGACTATGGATGTCCAGTTAAAGAGCCTTTGTTAGCCATGGACTGTAGTCATACATCTCAGAAAACACATTAACATTAATCCATGTTTTTATTCAAGCTATGCAGATAGTTTGGTGACTTTCTTTACAGTGTATCTGACAGAAATAACTGTAATTATGGGAATCTACAGAAGAATGTTGTAGAGATAAATACAAGTAAATTACTAACAATTGGATTTTTTATGTAAACTGTGTGCTTAATCACTTCAGTTTCACATTTACAAAAGCTCTGAGCAATTGATTTTTGTGGCACACGCAATGCATCATGTTTTCTCAAACACCAGAGGTACAATTTCAGTCTGGCCTTGATGGTGAAGTACTTCTTGTAATGAGGCTGTAGGGTATCTTATCAGAAGTGTGTGTGTCCAAATAAGATGAGCATATGGATATTTTGTAGGAACATACTCTCTGCATGAATGGTGGAAAATTTTGAATGAGATAATGCAGTGATTCAAGAAGATAGATGGATTATTGTCACAGATATAGCTCAAAAGTTGGACATCAGCAGTAGATGTGCGTATTTCATCATCCACCATGTCCTTGTGGTGTCACAAAATTTGTGCAAGGTGGGGTGCCAAAGAAACTAACAGATGAGTATAAATGGGCATACCTGAAAACATAGATGCAGTTGTTGCAGTTTTGGCAAGATGGAGGAGAATAATTTATGCAGTGGATTAGCAAACTGACATTTGAGTTTCTCCATTATTCAGCATACAACCCAGATCTTGTCCCTTCTGATTACTGAAGAAAGATGTAATTATGGACACTGCAGATGATTAAGACACAATTCATACTTGGCTGTGCTCAAAACTGAGAACACCATTTCCACTGAAATCAGGAAACTGGACTGAAGTGATAAATATGCATGGAGGAACTCGAGGATTATTTCAAACACTTAGACTACATTTTACCTTGTGTGCCTATTGCAGAGTAAAAAAATAAATAAATTTCCCATTTTGAATTTCCCTTGCAAATTCATGTCATATGCATATTTTCATGCATTTTGATGGATTGAACTGGGCATATGAAGTTGCCACTTCAACTTTGTTAGGCTGATTGCTCTATTGTCCTGTGGAGCATAGAAGGTTTTATATTCAGTATGGAGGTGGATGTACTGCACTGCACTTCTCACTGTCATCAGCATATTCCTTTTGTTTGCTGTGATGTTTTATCCAAAGTGCAAGAATGGAGGAAAACGTAACATATGAAATTTTTTACCACAAATAGGAGTTGCTTTTGTGACTCTTTTTGAGCAGTTTATTTTCACAACATTTGTTTTCATTTGGATCATTGTAAAGAATAAGGCAAAGTAAGCCCTCATCTCATCTGGATTAGTATGAAACCATGAATCACAGTATAGGGATGAGATTATCAAGAAGTTCTTAGTATATATGTGTCTCTGTGTGTTGAGCTTACCACAGAATTCAACATTATAGATGCTGTAGAGACATCACTGAAACCACACTTACACAGATCAGTTGTGCTGAGAGACGATATTATCTCGTATTTGTGTGTATCTGGTTGGCTGTCATGAATATGTCATTCCTGTTCAACTGCCTGTTGCTTGTCAGCCTCTTGTACCATACCAGATGTAGCAGCCACACCTGGTTTGTGGCACCAGACATGATGATCACTGGCAGGACAGCAAAGTTTCATACTTTGGAAGGCCACAGTAGTTCAGTTCACTTTAGTGTATTGTTAATCCATTTCAGTCGATCACCTGACATAGGACAGGTCAATTTCAATCAATCACTACTTTAACTAAACATGACCTTGTTAAAACTATATAAACAAATTTATACCAACAATATATAAAATAATACATGACAACACATCACAGTCTTCTGTCACTAACAGGCTAATATTAACTACCTGTAACATGACATATATTCTTCCACTGAATAAAATATATGTTGTAACAGAATTCCCAACTCCCTTTTAAAGAACTTGTTATTTTCCGGTTCTTTTATATTGCTAGGTATTTCATTACATAATTTTATTACCACATCCCCTCCCCCTTTTTTTTTTAAGCATCTGTGTTATAGAACTGAGTACCAGGCTGCAATTTCTGGTGTGTGTCATAATTTTGAATTTCTGGATTCTACTTCATGTTTTCTCTGTTTCCTTAAGGATAGCACACTGTTTCAATTATGTATGTGCTAGCTCCTGGCAGTATATTCAGATTCCTGAACTCCTACAAGAAGTTTGTTTCCTTAAACTCAGATTATTTACATAACCCTCTTTTGGAATTTAAAGGTTCTTATGCTTTTCAGTGTCACAACCCCCAAAAATTAAACCATGGTGGAGATGGGGATGAAAATTAGTAGAGTAGCTACTGCTTGTGACATGTGGGCCATTACTTCCTTTAAGAGTTTTGTAATGCAACATACTTCACTCAGTTTTGAGCTTATTGACTGTACATTAACATTCCAGTTCATATTTTCTGTGATTTATGTACCTAAAAGTGTGGATTTTAATTTGTAGGGTATATCCAAATTATTGAATTTGACTGGTGGTTTTATTATATTTCTATTTTGTTTGGTATGAAAAGACAATTGTTTGTTCGGCATTTGTCTTCAGATTTTAAAGTTAGACAACCTGTTGTGTTTTCATATATTTAATTAATTAGTTAGTTAATTGATTTAGCCTGATGATTACTCCTTAGGGTTGAAACATGTTACTGTAAAATTAATACAAATAAAGTTGTGTTAGCGGTCCATACTTACTAATTTTAATAAGATTACCTGTATGAAATTGTGACCGCAGCACTTCCATCACTTTTTCATTTTATATTCAAGGGCAGTCTTTATTGTTCTGAAAACCTCAAATGTTATATTGATCTGCATCGTTTGATGTGCTTGCAGTCATGATTCAACAGTAGAATTGAGTAGATTGGGAATAAACTAAAAGTGAAACATATGTCTGGAGCACATGTATACTTAGCAGAATTGTTGTTATAACATCATGAAAGAACTGGTATTTTCATATTCATACAGATTTGGAGCGCCCGAGACGTCGCCTCACAGAACTGCTGTGTAAAGCTGTAGACATGACTCCTTCTGGAGACGTGGATGCGAACTTAAGACAGTTCCTGCTTGTGTTCTTTCGTTCACCTGTCAGCTTCCATCATTCACCAGGTTTGCATACATTTATGGATCTATTGAAAGTGACAAACCTGTGGGCAAGTTAACTGCAGGAAATATCTCAGCTTTGTGAATATAGAAGGAGCTGTCATTGAATTCACTAATTTTAATTGTATAGAAGTATTTATTGTTTTCTTGGGTGACTTGTGGTTTATTTTGTGTCAGGGGTAGGGATTTTTTTTTCTTTTCCACCTGTCCAAACTGTCTTGAGGGCCCACCCATCCTCCTGTTCAGTGGCTGGGAGCGGTTGTTTCACTAGGGATGAAGCAGCCAAAGAACAAAAGCTGATTACACTTTCTTGTAGTACGAAGCTATATCAACACAGCTTTGTCAGCCATCATGGTGTGCTACTGGAGTAACAGTGTGGGCAACTGTGACTTTTACTTTCATCTACTTTTTTATTTGTTTGTGTATTTAAAAGTTTTCCTCTTTGTTCATTCTTATTTGACTTAAAGTTATAAATATTTTGTCATAATATTTGTACTAAAGTGGGGACCGCGGTAGCACAGTGGTTAAGGTGCTGTTACAAATCGGAAGGTCGCTGGTTCGATCCCAGCTGGTGTCGGTGGATTTTTCATTGACATAAAGTCCTTCCGATCGTACCGTGGCCCTGGGGTCGACTCAGCCTCCAGCAGAAATGAGTACCAGGAGTATTTCCTGGGCAACCGGTGCATAAGGCTGACATCCTACCACCTTCCTGTGTCGTTGTCACGTAATCTGGGAACCTTAACTTTCTGTAACCCTCTGGGCCTGTCCAGGCCTGTAACGGGACTGCTTTACCTTTTTTTTTTATTTGTACTAAAGTAATTTTTGTGTTAATTGTGCTACTCATATTAAATTTTTTGTACAGGAGGTGTGTTTTCCTTTATTTGGGCACCAGTGATGGCTTTTTGTTTGGTTTACAGTCAGAACACAAATAGTGAAATTTGAGCAGACTTAATTTCCATGCACATTGCGGTTTGTAGGTTATGGTGTTGTGTTGTCTGGTAGGTTAGTACCAACGTTTCTGGAGGAACACACTTATTCCATCTTCACATTTGAAGTCTTGTACCCCAGAGATGGAGCCAGTGTGCACCATCTACCTATGAGACTAAAGTTATTCATGAAAATTGCTCTCTTCTGGGATGGTGCTGTTTAGTTTGGTAGATCAGTATCTACACAGTTGATTCATAACTCATCAGACCACTGATATATCAAAATCTTTGCGCAGGAAATGTGGTAATTTATCAAGTCCTGAAACCTGGAAAAGACCATAGAAATTAACTTTGCATTCATGGCTATATGCAGATAGCCACAATCAATTTAACACACAAAGTGCTCTACATTCATAATTTATTTCTGTATTAATTAATTGTTTATATGTTTATAACTTTAATTTGTGAACATTGCTTTGTGACATAATCACATGTGTGCATGTTAGTATATATTTCAGTGCCGGTGGATGTACTAACAGGCGCCTGGGGGGGGGTGGGGGGTGGCGGCACTGCAGCCTGACAACCTGCACAAATCTTTTACGTGATTCACTTTTCATCTGAAATCATGGAACATGTAGTTGTGTGTATGTATATATCAATTCAGTTGCAAACACTTATGTTTCAGGTATATTTATGGCATGATTTTTATCACATGGTTTTGAAATCAAACATGAACTATACATATGGCCTCAGGGTCAGCACCCTCCAATGAAAAATTCTGGGTGCATGCCTCTATACTATTACGCTGGTTACTGCAGTTTGGATTTTGTATGGCTGTGAGTAAATTTAGAAATAAATGTATTCATTGACTGGAGTTTCTTGTGCAGTTGTGCCCTCCACTGTGGAGAGCATGCAGCTGGCAGTGAACCAATTGGATGGGGAGCAGCGTGCTGTAGCAACAGGCAGCATTGAGACAGTGCAATGTGGACTGGTATTACGCAGTATTGGGTACCGCAGCACACAGGCTGACCCTGATGTGCCATTTGACGGGAAAAGAGGACTTGTACCAAACACCTTTGGGGTAGTTGAGCCTGGTAAGTACAGACGTTAACAGTCTGGGGTCCTTGTAAGGAATGTAATGTGATGTCCATGGCAATGTGTCAGTAATGGATAAGAAAGATTCATAATACTTCTTCCATATCACAGTCAGATTTGGCTCTGTGTATATGTATTCATCATCATCATCATTGGCACAACAGCCCCTTTTGAGCCAAGGCCTTCTTCAGAAGCTTCTGCCAGCTGTCCATATTCCTTGCAGCATTCCTCCAATTTCTCTCCCCCAACTTCCTGGCATCTTCCGTCACACCGTCTTCGCATCTTAGTTTCGGCCTGCCCCTCTGTCTCCTTCCTTCTACCACTTCAATGAGAACTCTCCTTGTAGGGCTCTGTTCCTCCATACAAGTAACATGTCTGTAATGATTTTGATCTGTATAAGAATAAAACATTCCACGAACCAATTCTCAGGTCCTTAAATCGTTTTGTAGGTCATTGTATTTAGGACAGTCCGGCCATTGCTTCTTTGGATTTTGTAACAATATTTTTTCCAGAGCAGGTTGTCAGCCTTACGTCCAACCCCCAGCAATCCTGGAGGACTGATTGGATTGCTTCTTAGTCTGGGTCTTCGTCACGGACCAATCTGGCATGGGAGGCCCTACCAGTGGCTACGCTACTGCCAGCATAGCTCCGTGACTCATTAGACCACACAAGCCCCACCACCATTGTCAAGGTCATGCAATCCCTAGGTGGGGGTGTATATGTATTAACAGTCCAAAATCCTGGTATCAGATCCTGAGAATTCAGCACCACTAATACCAAATCTCCTTGGTAGATGTGAGCCTGAGCCAGCTCCAACCACCACCAAATTCTTTATTCTTAAATTATTGTTCAGTCTTTTTACTGGTATTCCAGGGTCCCCTTCCTAAGAGATTCTCCACTAGAATTCTGTGTGCATTATTTGTCTGCCTCTTCCAAGCCTCATACCATTTTATTTGGAATCACATGCTTCTGATAAGATATACTACTGCTTGATTTTAAGAAGTACCTCATCATGAAGGCCAGATTTACAAGAAATGGTACATCTGGTGTCTGAGAAAATATGATGCATCCTCACATGCGGCACAAAAATCAGTTGCTCAGAGTTTTGTGAATGGGAACCTGGAATTGATTAAGCATACAGTTCACATCATAAATACAACTGTTAGTAATTTCCTTGTATTTATTCGTATGATATTCTTCTATATATTCCAAATATTATAGTTACTTCTGTTGGATACACTGTGAGCAATTACACCAATATATTTGCATATTCTGAAAAAAAACCGTGGATTAATGTTAATATCTTTCCTGAGATGTGTGACCACGGTCCACAGCAGAACAAAGGCTCTTCAAATGGATGTCCATAGTTACTGGTTGACTGAAAGACATGTGGGTAGGAGACGGGTATTCGTGTGATCAGATGTGACATTGTAAGTATTGGCATGTGTTTTTTTTTGTAATATTTATACAAATACCCATTTAAATTGGGCACTTATATTATTTCAGCTGTATGTTTCAGAGTTGTTTATGCTTCACTGGCAAGACTAGAAGTATAAGGGATGCAAGAATTCCTGTTATTTTTTCATGATTTGTTGTTCTCTGGCTTTCTAAATTGAAGGTTCTCTGTTTTTGACTGCAGGCAGACATTTCTCTTTGGAAAGAACAGATGCTTACAAGAGTTTTGTTTCTTCAAGTATACTGTAGAATCTATGCTGGAATGAGGGCAGTCCATGATTGAAGCTTGTTGACATACTATTTAAGATGCCGTGTCTTGAAAACAGCCCTTTTACAGGATAGCATTCAGTAAAACTTCATTAATTCCATGTGGTTTTAATTCAAGATACCAGTTCATTTGAGGCAAATGCTATTACCCAGCATAAATTATAACATTTTAAATATAATTCAAACAGGTTAATTCAAAATAAGTTATTTTTTTATTTGAAGGGATTTCCAGCCAAACAGTGATAAATTTGGGTGGGTTGAAATTATTTTAGCATAAACTCATGTTGTTTAAACAATAATCTCAGTAGTACATACTTCATACACCACTTAAAATTCTTTCATCCGTGTAACAATACAGTTATCCTTGAGGATGGGTCAAGTATGGTTGGTGCTAAGTTGTTATTTGTGCTGGTTCCTGTGAAAGTCAAGACAAAGAAAGCTTATGTTAGATACACTGAGAAGTGCCACAACAGCTATCACATATTTTGAATTTTGTATTCCACATAGTGCAGAAACTGTGAGTGAAAAGAAGGGAAAAAGTATGGGCCAGACAACAGCAGGAACACTAGAGGTCATTAGAGAAGAGGATAAAAGTTAAATAAATAAAAGTGAAATAGCCCAGGCATACGGAATCCCACTCTCCACTCAGTCAACATATTTAAAAAAGGGGGATTGTATTGAACAGCAGGCTTTGCAAGGGGATGATATTTCAAAATGCGTAAGGATTTGTGGAGCGAAGCTATAAGACCTGTTTGAATGGTTTTGCCATGCTTGAACAGTATTGTAGTGGATAGCTGAAAGATGGAAATGAAGGCTGTTGAAATATCCCAGAAGATGGGCATTGACTTTAAATACTGAAAGGGATAGCTGCAGCAGTTCAGAGAGGGGTGGAATATCACATGGCACTTCAGCTTCAGCAGAGAAGTGATGAGAACCTGTGAAACCAAGTGTCATCCAGTGTGACCCACAGGAAATATTCACTCTGGACATAACAGCTTTTTTTTATAATGTGAAACCAAAAGGATGCTAGCATTAAAGGGAGGAAAGTGCCAGGGAGGGAAAGGTTATAAAGACAGAGTGATGTTCTTGTTATATTGCAGTTCTTTGGCAGTGAAAAACTTTGTACATTAATTGTCCTTAAGTCTGAAAAACCACATTGCTAGAAAGGTTGGGGCCTTAACCCATGTGATTATAAATCATCCAAAAGTGCATGGGTGACTGGAAGTTTGTTTAGAAAGTGTCTGATCATTTTCCAGCAGAAAATGGCTTGCTGGAACAGGAATGTGCTTCATCTAATGGATCAGTGAGCTGCTCATAATGACAGTGGCACTATCATGAAACATTTGTGCCTCTTATACCTACTGCCAAACACCACAGTTGCATGCAACCACTGGGCTGGGGCATCATACTGTATGAAACGAGCATACTGAAATCATGTAGTGCTTTTTTTTAATGTGAAAAGTAGACAGGAATGGTCCTGGTTCAAGGCAAAGGAAATAGAACATCTTGCCTGCCATAGGAGGTGTTTCCATGGCATGGAAACCATCATGCATTCCATAATTAAAACTGCTTTGCAAAGTGTAGCTTTGGCACCACAATTTCAGTCAACACTGACAGTGATGAAAACTATGAATAGGTGGAACTGCAAGGCCACATTGATTCCCCAGTCCTATTGACAAGTTTCTCAATGTTGACAAATCTGTCCCCACTGTTTGTGATCAGCTGAGAAGTTTGGACAGTGCTGACTCTGCTCTAGGCACATGATATCCAAGGAAGAGGAGAAGACAGAGGAAACATGTTTCTTACCCAGCCCTCTTGCAGAGATGCACCATTGGTGTTGCTGGTGCTGGATTTGATACTAAGTATGAGTGATATGACAGAATTGTGAAAGCTGTAGATGAACTGCAAGATATTTTGTCTAAAGTGTATTTAAGCAGTATGAAATAAAGGCCAATTGACTCATTTTAAGAAACAGTGAACATGGATCAGAGTTTGACAGATGTGAAAATTTGTTGCAGATGTGTTCTGTGTGTGCAAATTATGTCACATTATGTTATAGGTATATAAGAAGCAAAAATTAGTGTCTATTACACTATGCAATAGGTTCATAGATTATAATGTTAGTTCATGATCTTTAACAAACCTTGTATCAGTAAGTGTGATATGGGGGGGGGGGCAGATTATTTAAAATCAATGTGATTTATTTGGTTGTGGGTGTTTCAAATTAAGGAGGTTTTACTGTCATAATTAATATTTTGTATAAGTAAGTGGTATATTCTAGCCCATCCTGGTGGCTGTGTGGTCTAAGGTGCTGGTCTGTGGCTGCACGCTTGCTAGGATTGTGGGTTCGAATCCAGCCAGGGGATGTCTGTCTCTTGTGTTTTGTGTTGTCAGGTAGATTTCTGCGGTGGGCAGATCACTTGTCGAGAGGAGTCCTACCGAGTGTTCTTTCTGAGTGTGAGCTTGAAACTTCAACAAGGAGGAGGCCTAGGCCCACTAGGACTGTCGAGCCATAAACCATTTGTTTTTAGGCGCATTCGCAAAATTACAGGAAGTGACTGTTAGCTTTGTCATGTCCTTCTGTCCATCCATCCATCCACATGGAACATCTTGGCTCCCTCTGGAGGGGTTTTCATGAAATTTTATATGTGGATATTTTTCGAAAATCTGTCAAGAAAATACAAGTTTCATTAAAATCTGACAAGAATGACTGGTACTTTACATGATGACCAATATACATTTCTGATTGTATCTTTCTCAGTTCTTAGACTGAGGAATGTGTCAGACACAAGTTGTAGAGAAAATCAAAACACACACTTTGTGTTCAATCATTTTTTTTTTAATCATGCTGTTTATGAGATAATGTGAAAAAAAATATTGTAGAGCTGGACTGACCACAGATGACAGAATGGCACATGTCCATTGAATGTTGGATAACTTTAGGCTACAAACACTTACTCAGAATAACGTACGTAATACTCATTGCTGTTTCTCAGCAACAGAGGTTACACAAACATACCACAATGTTACATTTACACTGACATTGCCTGTCTTGTTGCAAATAAAGTTGTCTACATTCACATTCAGACTCTGGACTTTTAAAATAAGAATGTCACTGACCAACAAATCATGGCAAAGTAATAAATACCTGCGTGGCTGTCACTTCTATCCTCACAAATACAGCACAGGTAGATCAACGTATGATAATAAAGTAACAAATGCCTACTTCCCTCACACTGCTACTCTGAGCAATGCAGCACAAGTAACTGTTGCAACATACGGTTGAATAATATACACAACATAAACAACTGAGAGGAGTTTTGTGCAAATGCAGCATATGCAGTAAAAAATGCTGATGCTGGCTGTGACTCAATACTGACATATTTTACTTTCACATAATACAGGTCTTCTACCCACTTGTCTCTGAGCAAATGTGGGTGTTCAAGTGAAGAATGGTCATTGCCTTCATTTGGCTACGGACTGCCTTAGAAAAATGGCCAGGATGCAGCATTAACCACCTACCCCCATCTGGCACCAAGGTTAAAGAAAGAGTAGATTTGTACCTCTAATTTCCTTCTGTACTTTTATGGCAGGTTATAGGGTGACATTTCCCTTGTACTGTCATCAAAAAACATTGTTAATCCATGTTTTTCTACAAATTAGATAGACATATTGGCATTGTTGCTTTACAGATATCTTATATCAATAACTGTAATTAGTGGAAGGCACAGGAAGGCCATGTATAGACCCACACAAGGATGCTGCAAGTGGTTGGACTTAAGATGCAAGCTTGACGAATCACTCCAGTTAAAATTATAATATGGTTAAAAAGGAGGAGCAGATATCTGCAAGGATTGTGTGTGCTCTTTTATAAAATATACCTCCCCTTTTCACTAAACTGTCAATAACTTTATTTTGAGTACTGCAAAATATAAAGTAATTATTGTATTTTCCAGACCATAACATGCACTAAGATTTTAGAGACACATTTAGGGGAGAATATTTTGTACACACTTGAAGCACAGATTCACTTCTGTGTACTCAACAAAATGGCAGTGTAGTATGATATTTCTGCTGGTCATAGAATAACCTAAAATCTTCATCGGTACTATAACACTCATTTTTACTGTCGTTATTGTCCAAACTGTCACATTTTTCCAACATTGCATCATCTGCAACACCATTTTGGGCATTACTGATCTCACATTTCATGAAAGATCTTACAATTGTCTCCTGTTTTGTAGTCCAAGCCTGTTCATAAATCTGTAACACATACAAGATGCCCCAGGAAAATCAATGATGTGGTGTGCAACCACCCATCTGCTGGCCTAAAAAAACAGTATGTTTTTGGAAACAGAAATTTTGTTGTTTCTCTGGTTTGTTATCCAGTTCTTTACCTCTGCTTTCAGGTCAGACCACTTGGCAGTTTGCTTCTTGTTATTCTCTAACTCCTTCAACTCTTCCTCATGCCTTCTGCATTCATATTTATTTCTTCAGTTGGTGATGGACAAAATTGCTGCAGGCTGTGCCCTCTTAGACACTTTATCACGTTTGATTTGAATTCTACATGTGCAAAATCCATGTCTGTCCACAACACATTTCAAGAACATATTTATTTTCAGTAAACTCATTATTACTGCATACTACTAAATGATTAGTGTAAGAAACAAACCGGCGCTCTCTCTCTCTCTCTCTCGAAGGATCTCGTGTGATTACTGTGATTCCTCCAGTGAATGTGGGCATCTCAGTTGCTCTGAAGGTCATGTGATGCACTTTTGGACCATAACATAATTTTATACAGCATTTTCCAGGAGAAGCTGTTTATGGTCTGGAATGTATAGTAGGAATTAGCAAAAGTTACCTGTAACTGAGAATGTGATTAGTATTACAAACGAGATGGTTTTTCAGATTCTAGTAATGTAAGGGCATGTTGTCAATTGTCAGGTCCAACACTTAATCTCAACCGTGTTTTTCTAACGTCACAAGGTTATTTGGCTGCCATGTTGGTTGTATTGTTGACAGATGGGTTGGTCTGTAATCAAATGGTATTCACATAATTGATGTTGATATCTGTGATACTGACTGTTACTGTACAGGAATAGGGGATTTTAAGGATATTGGTTTTGGTAGCCATATTTTAATAGAGGGGCGACACACAGTCAGTACTGCAAAAATGTAACACTTCGCAAGTTCGACTGCCCACATCACTGCAGTAATGTGAAGTATGGCTAAGGAAAGTAAGTGTTTATAGGAAAGTTATGGGACAGACAGACATTCAAAGGATTCAAAAATCCAAAACATAATTTTAAAAATTCCCTATAACCTAACATTTATTGCCATACACAACCATATTCACATCTTACAACAGTAATGGCAAATGGCCTAGCATGCCATTTGCTGTTTTCCGTTTATAAATTTGGATATCTACGTTAAGCGAGAAAAACCGTAGCTGGTGTGAAAAACACTTAACATTTACATATGTTGAGGTTAATTAAGAAACCTGAAATTTGGAATTTTGATACGTTGTCTGCAGGTCTGTACGTCACAGGGTGGCTTGCTACAGGCCCTGTTGGCGTAATCTTGTCCACCATGACTCACGCATTTGGTGTTGGGCGAGCCGTTGAAGGAGATGTGCGCTGTGGGAATGTGGATGTATCCCAGGCCAGACCAGGACACACAGCTGTGGCTAAGCTACTGAAGGACAGAGGTGTGTACATGCATGCATCTGCATCAGTTTCTCAACACAATGATTATCACCCCCACACCACCACTATCATCGTTCTGTAGTGTTCCTATTTATTGCCTGATTTAGCAGTGTGGATTCATGGAGAAAATGGTTCCTGCAAAGAGGGATGCACTAACTAATAATGTAACATGTTTTTAAATATAGTTGTTTATGATTTCAAAGCAGATGTTGCTGAATTGACGGTCTTCTGGGTTTTGACAGCATCCTAATTACATACTGATGTTTCAGAGGAACATGCTGCCTCCATCTTCAGGGTGACTGACTTCTGGATTTTGACACTGTGTGTGATCATAAGTTGACACCATTGTTTTGAAGGAATGTGCTCCCCCATCTTCAGCACTTCTGAATCAGGTTCAAATAGATTCGGTTGAAACTGGAAAAGATGAAGCGGGTTAATTATATAGGAAGGTTACAAGAAATATGGCCAACACAGCCAGAGAAAGGGGATAGATCTCATAATTCATAGTGGTTCAGTACAAGATGTTTCCTCTTCTGTTACAGTAGCTGTCATTGGCCACAGTCCTCAAAACCTTCCTGTATAGACACACTTCCTCCACCCTTTTAACTTTGGCATTCACCTGAACATTACTCAGTTGCTGTGAAGATGGCGGCAGCATGGTCAGAGCCCAGAAGACTGTTGTCATTTGACAGTTTTAATTATGCATTGATCGGGTGGTTATCTGTTGGGTATTTTGAAGTCCAAACAGATTCCTTATATTTTATGTGCCCCTTTAACCTGCTTAGCAGTACACATTAACATGTTATGTTGCTCATTATCCTTGGTTTACTGTAATTTGTATATTATGTTTTAGGGGTGACGACAGTCAGCTGGAAAGACTGGGAGCGTATTGATGCTGTGGAGCAGAGCCGAGGTGAGAAGGTTGGCAAGCCTCGTGAGAAGATTGTTGACATCCAGGAGATGTTGGCAGTATCCATTGGTACTGGTGGATCATGACCCATAAGGTGAGTAAGGATGTGATAAATTTGCAACAATGTAAGTGTGTTAGGGCACTTAGCATGCAGTGCAACATGCAACATGTGCTGTGTTATGTGCTCTTCTTCATGACAGAGGAGCATAAGTTTTGTTACTATTGTTTTGTTCAAAGTAAGGCAAATAATGAATATAAAGTGAAATCCTGATTTAGGTCAGGTATTCCTGTCTAGTTAGTGAAATACCATATTTAGTGAACTGTAATTTAACAAATGATGTGCTTCTGACAGGGTGATCCAGCTAATTGAAACACATGATTTAGCTGCAGTTTTGCAGTATTGCAGTCTCTGATTTCCAGGCCAAAGTATCAGCTGTTATTAGTTCATTGTTTCTTTGTAATGTACAAGGGTGTGTGACAAGGGGTTTACAAGTCCTGTTATTCAAGATGACAGACTCATTAAAATTTCAGATGCTGTTGATATATGCAGCAGAGGGCTCTAATGTTCATGTCCATGTGATTCAAGGCACATGCACGGAAGGAGGACAGGTGTGGCACTTCCATGTAGTGACTTCCTTGGAAAACTGGTCTCATTTGGAAGTCCAAGGAGTTATGTGCTTTTTATGAACATGGGAGTGTTGGCAGCCAAGATCCTTCAACAGTTCATGGAAGTGTATGGCACTGATGTGATGTCCAGGCAACAGGTTGCCAAATGGTGCTGCATGTTTTTATCTGGCAGGGACAGTGTGATGGAAGGTAATCAAAGTGGATAACAAAGCTTCTTGACAACAGAGGTCACCACATCATGCATTGAGGAACTCATGCAGTTGGACAAAAAACTGTTACTGTATGGTGTGACTTCAGTTTATCATCTGACACTGTGCAGCACGTTGTGGTGGCTGTGTTACAGTGCTGTGTGATCTGTGCTGCCAGACAGGTGCCTCATGCATTAGTAGATGACAAAGCAGCAAGAGTAATGACCTGTCTCAGTTTCCTGAAATGTTATGCAATACAGTGAAACAGCTGTTTGCATTGAGTTGTTACTGGTTATGATACATGGATCTGCCATTTATTTCTACCAGTAAGTGATGAACTCTGGCATGGATACACCCCAGCTGCACCAGGAAGCATAAATTTAAAGTAAAATGGTCTGCTGGCAAAGTGCTAACCATCATCTTCTGGGACTCATCGATTGTGTTGCTGGTGGACTGCCTGGAACATGGACACCCAGTTAACCCCAACATGTCCTGTCATGCTGAAAAGCTTGCAATAGGCCACGAGGAAACATCCCAGTCTTCTAAGTGATGGTGTGATTCTTCACCATACAATACCCAGCTGCACATGGCACTGTGGACTTGGAACCTGTTGCAAATTTATGTTGGGAAATACTAAAAATTATATTATAAATCCCCATATCAATGCGCTTTCTGTTCACGAGGCACAGATAATAGTGATAGAAAATATTATTCTTACAAAACAAAATAAATAATATCACCACAAAGAGGGACATCAATGACCAAAGTATACTGGAATTCCAATTACTACTAAGTCATGAAAATTGGGAAGAAATTTTTATGGAGGATGATGCCAACACTTCTTTCAATAAATTTTTAAATATACAGCATGATTCAAAAAGATGGACTCAATTTTGTACATCTATATTTCCTGAATTATACATGGTATGTGAATGATCTGCATAACATTTGAAAGAGGAGGTCCTAAATTTTCAAATACTATAGCTAGAGCGCTCAGCTAGCGTACAGCTGTGCAGCATCGTCAGTTGAGAGCAAAAGGGCTATTATGCAGCACAAGATTTGCGCATTTTTTGCGTTTGTGAATTCATTAAAACTGAGTCAGCGACTGCTGTGCAGTGTGCGTTTCATCTTCATTTCAACATTCAACCTCCAACGAGGAAGAGCATTTGTCGTTGGAATCACCAATTTGAGCAAATAGACTGTCTGTGTAAAGGCAAAAGCTCCGGCCAACCACTTGTATCAGAGGAGAACGTGAGGCAAATTCAAGAGAGTTTTGAGCGTAGCCCATGCAAGTCAACCCGTAGAGCGAGCAGAGAAATTGGAATACCGCAACCAACTGTCTGTCTTGTGTTGAGGTGCTGTTTACTGTTCAATTGAGTCCATCTTTTTTAATCATCCTGTATATTTAAGGATTTTTTATTCTTGCTTTATTAAGAAATGTACAAACTGCAATACAATTTCTAAACCTTTGATAACCAAGGGATAAAAACCTCGTGTAATAGAAAGAGGGAGTTATATCTGAAGGTGAGGGATAATAATGAAATTGAACATAAGTTATATTACAAACAGCACTGCAAAATATTATCTAAAGTTATAAAGGAAGTGAAAAAATTGTATTATAAAGAAGTTATTACTAAGTCAAAAAATAAAATGAAAACCACATGCAATATTATACATAAAGAAACAAGTAAATTAACTAATAAGAGTAACTTTAAATCATTAAGAATTAATGATCATATAGTATATAATCAAATAACCATTGCAGATGAACTTAACAATTACTTTTTAAACATAGCAGGGAGTATTTGTAACAAAAGGATTAATGAAAAAGAAGAAGAGGCAAGTCCACTACAAAATTTATTTAAATACTTTACTCAGCCATTCAAAGACATAAGTTGGCCTTACACCTCCGCAAAAGAAATAAACAAAATAATAGGATAAGAATTTCAGTGGGTATGATGAGATCTCAACAAAAATCATAAAAATAAGTAAACCTTTTATAATCTCTCCTTTAATAAATACAGGGTGTCCCAGGAGGAATGTGCCAGACTTCGGGAGGGTGTTCCTTATGTTAAAGTATACCGATATAACCCAAAACACCTATATCCAAAGTTGAACGGTTACGGAGATAATGGCCA
>Ga0123354_10006323_pt1 | contig 17567 bp, 16 predicted proteins | sample TergutLab28metaG_2_FD_97872 | JGI IMG/M metagenome (GOLD analysis project Ga0123354, IMG submission 97872) | Labiotermes labralis P4 segment gut microbial communities from Petit-Saut dam, French Guiana - Lab288 P4 | ecosystem: Host-associated > Arthropoda: Insects > Digestive system > Gut ...
CTTCAGTTGTTTAGGCCAGTACTGCAGTCTTAGTATAGCATTAAATAAGTACGTCAGCAGTACGATGCCTTTGCGTGAAAGTTCCTTCAGCATAAGAGGGCTTACGTGGTCTATGCCAGGTGCGTAGAAAAATATAATTTAACTTCATATCACTTGAATTTAGGGCGCCAAAGAATGGAAATATGCTGCTCCAGATAATTTGTTTTTTACACGTATCCTAGCGACATCGCTACAATCGACAGTAAAAGGCCCTGTGCATCGACATTTGTTTCGATTTATGAAGTAAATGACGGGCCTTAACATTTACGTATTACATGCGTTATCAAACCCGCTTGCAGTTGAAAAATGAGAGTCAAAATCGTAAAAGTGGAACACAAAAATGCCGCAGGCCACCTGCAGGCCGACAATCCTGAAATTGTCGATTTACTAAACCAGATACAAACATCTTCGAAATTTACCTTCTACAGTGTTGAACTGATATCACTTACACTAACCGTTGGAAATAATTCTAACTAAACTGACTTAGCACATCCCTAAAGCAGAAAGTTAGAAACAAAATATTCCGTCCAATTAAGACGTAGTAAGATACAGCTAGTCACAGCACAGTATCACACATCTGAAGTGTCCCCATTTTTTCCTACACTCCTTCAGCCAGTTCAACCCAACTCAGACGTCAAACCATGGAGACAATATATTTTCTCATGTTATTGCGGACTGGCACAAAATGAACAGTAGGACACGTGTCAAAGGTTAACTGGCAATAAAGAATATCCAACAGGTATAGGAATTTGGGTTTAAAAAAAAAGGGCAAAAGAAATATTTCACACAATAAGACTCCTCTAGAGGGGGTGGAAATAAAATTAAATAATGCTATTCCGTTCCAAATACTTATGAACAGAATGTAACGGTCAACCATCTCACATACATTTTGAGACAGAAGAGAGGAGACCTCTAGCACCCATAAATGTGAATCAATACTCATGGCAAAAACTAATGCCTGCATAAGGATATCCAGGCAGAATGCACAGACACTATTTTTATACAGCACAGATTTATAATCCTAGCGAAATTTTGCCGAAAATGTCATACTGAAACAATGCAGCATTCCTACTAAGAAAGTTTAATAAATGAAACAGTTGTCTTTTTTATTTATACACATGCAGGTTGAGATCGTATGCTCTAACAGACCGAGAATGCAGCACAGTGAAAGGAATGGGACTCACAGACGGAAAAAAAGGGAAAGTTCTTCACTTTACTTTAAAAAAAAAGTACTTTGTACCTACCACAACAACGCAGTATGTCAGATTATGGCAGTATTTTAATGCGGCTGTTGATATATTCCTTTTAATTACAGTAATGAACTGCAGTAACTTACGTTTACCACCTCTTTGGCACATACCCACGTATTAGTCTTTAGTTAAGAGCCAGCGTTCCTTTCTTACCTCATGGAGACGAGTCCTTCTTCAGAAGCTAACAGGTTCTCAGCTAGTCACGAAATTCCCCGTATTTTATGTAACCTGAAGTTTCATTACCGCATGCACTAGTGCCCACCACCTGTCCCTTTCCTCAGCCAGATCAATCCAGTCTATGCCCCCACATCCCACTTCCTGAAGCCCCACCTTAATACTATCCGTCCATCCACGTCTGAGTCTTCCAAGTGGTCCCTTTCCCTCAGGTTATCCCACCAATACCCTATCTACAACTCCCCTCTCCCCCCATACGTGCTGCCTGTCCTTCCCATCTCTTTCTACTTGATCTGATCACCAGAACAATATTGGATGAGTACAGATCTTTAAGCTCCTCAATATGTAGTTTTCTCCTCTCCCTTGTCACCTCGTCCCTTTTAGGCCCAAATATTCTCCTCAGCACCCTCTTCTCAAACACTCTCAGCCTACGTTCCTCCCTCAATGTCAGCGACCTAGTTTCACACCCATACAAAACAACATGCAAAATTACAGATCTGTATATCTTAATCTTTGTATTTTTGGAAAGCAAATAGAAAGAAGAAAGATTCTGCACCAAATGATAGAAAGCATTCCCTGACTTCAATCTGGTCTTAATATCTTCCTGACTAGAATTTCGGTTTGTTAAGGTTGTTACCAAATATTTGAACTCTTCCACCATTTCCAAGGAGCTCTTATCAATCTTTATATTGTGATTCCATCCTGTATAGAGATATTGAGACAAGACCATGTACTTAGTTTTATCAGCATTCACTTCTAGTCCAATGTCCTTACTACTGACTAACAAAGCTTCTGTGTTTTTCTCTATAGTATGTATGCTTCCGCCCACTAGCCTATACTAACATCACAAGCATAAACCAAAAGTTGATGTGTACCATTCAATTTCAAGCCATCCTGGTTTACCTGAACCCTCCTAATAGCATACTCTAAAGCAAAGTTGAAGAGCAATGGTGATAAAGCATCTCCTTGTTTGAAACCATTCTTAATAGGAAACATGCCAGACAAATGTTTGCATACCCTCGACTCTGCTATAGGTTTCATTCAGACATGTTTTTATTAGCCTTAGCACTTTCATGGGGATACCAACATAAGGAAACAACTATGCATGCACATGACCATTATAACACAACTATATACCAAACTCAATGAGAATATTATATAATACCTCCCTCTTAACTGTATCACAAGTTTCCTTGAAGTCTATAAACAGCTGATGCACTGCTTCATAGTATTCCCGATCCTTCTCAAATATCTGACAAATGTAGAATATATGAACAGTAGTTAACCTGTTGTGTCAAAATCCACAATGATGGTCCTCAATAATTTCTTCTGCATGTGGAGTTAATGTTGACAGCAGGATGATGGAAAAAATTTTGTACGTAGTTGTCATAAGTAATATGCCTCTATAATTACCACAATCTGTTTTTATCACCCTTCTTACAGATAGGTACAACAAACAATTCCATCCATTCCTCAGGCAATTCCTCCGTATTCCAAATAGAATTAGTAAGTTTATGGATCTCAGAGTGAATTGTTCTACCCCATGCCTTAATCAATTCTGCTGGGATTTGATCAATACCTGGTGAATTGTGTCTTTTTAGCTTTCCAATAGCCATCTCAACCTCTAAGGCACTCAGGGCAGGCACTAGTGGTTCTGCTGTGTGTATTTCTGTCCATCTAACATCACTAATCCCACATACACTGAACAGCTGAGAGAAATGGCTCCTCCACCTAGCCACAATACTGTGCCATTCTGCAACCTAATAACCCTTCTCATCCTTTCCTATATTAGTTTTAGGCTGGTAACCTTTCTTAAAATCAATGATGTCCCTATACAATCTTAAGGTGTGTCATCCCCGTTGTGATAGGTCAATAATACAAAGCTGTAGTGTGTATATATCCATATATCAGTCATGAACACAACAATATTGTTGTGTTCATGACTGTATGTATATATAGATATATACACACTACAGCTTTGTATAATGTCCCTATGCAAGTCTCTGATATTTTTGATCTTACTCTTAGTTTAAAGTTCAACGATTTTAGCTTTCAAATATTATTTCTTTTTGTTCCTGAAATGTCTGCTAGCTTCACATATTACATTGTTTCGATTATCTACATTGCTTTGGTTTGGATCCTGTAACCACTGCATTTTAGCGTGCTTTCTTCGATCAATGAAATGTAAACTTTCTTTATCAAACGATGACTTATGCTGCTTCAATTCATTAAGACTCTCTTTAGCTGAGGTTTTGAGATTCTCTTAAATGTTCTCCCAAGCCCTATTTATGTCCTCACCATCACTTAAGTTCTCCAAAGCTGCAAACTTGTTTGAGATCTTAATCTGATACTGTTTCCTAACCTCCAGCTCCTTTAGCTTCCTTAGATTAAATCTTACCACATCAAAATTCTGTGCTGCTTGTTCACCTACTGCCATCCTTCCCTAACTTTTTCAATCACTAGATAGTAGTCAGTATCGCAGTCAGCTACCCTAAAAGATCGTACATAAAGTACACTCGAATGCCATCTCCTATCTATCAATATGTGATCAATCTGGTTGTGAGTCTGCCCATCAGGAAAGGTCCAGGTGTATGTATGAATGTTTTGGTGTGGCAAAATCATGCTCTTAACATCCAAATTTTTTGATGTGGTGAAGTTCACTATTCTAATACCATTATCATTACTATCCTGATGTAGACTCTCATTCTGAATTGTCAGTCTGAAAATGTACTCTCTCCCCACTTTTGGATTAAAATATCCTAACATAATTGTCATATGGTAATTAGGAAAATCATTGAAAACCTGCTCTAATACCGCATAAAAACTCTCTTTTGAATCATCACTTTTCTCCTCACGTGATGCATGCACCTTAAAAACAATGATATTACACCAGCGACCTCTCAGAACTACATCTGACATCCTATCACTAACAAGCTCTGCTCTCATAAATGATGATATTATTCTGTGGTGTACAAACAAACCTATTCCCAATTGATGAATTTCATTTCCTTTTCCATTGTAAAAAAAACATAATCCCCTACTCTTAGCATGTCCCCTTTGTCCCACCTAACCTCCTGTACACTCACTACATCTAATTTACATCTTATTAATTCCCTGGTGGCTGTTGTAAGTGAACCTGACCTATACAGGCGAATTTCACGTCCCTTGTCCATTGCTTAGGCTGTACCAAAGGATCAGCTCAGGTGCGAGGCCTTTTTGAATGTTTCATAACATGATACATTCTTACAATGAGAAGTTGTCAGCACCTCACCCAACCCTGAAGCTGGAAGACCAATACTGCTTATTCAATAAATTCAGAGCTACCCTCCCTATTGGAGGCCAACCTCCATCCGCAACCTGAGGACAAGCCATGCTGTGGTGACAGGAACCCACTTATCATGGGCCTACTTTCCATTCCTAACAAAAAAAGGATGTTTATGAAATTGCCATACTATTTTGTCTTTTCAAAATCACCTGAATGATTTTCATGAGACATGACACTTGTGATAGGTTAATCAAGGTAACACCAACCTCACATTTCTCAGTAACAACAATATAACAGATGAACTAATTTTTGAGGTAAAAGTAACATTATTGTCACTGAACAAGAGGATCCTGAAATGATGAATGGTAACAGATCTTCAAAAAATATACATGTGTTATAGCAATTTCTTTGCAGCACGTAAAACAAAACACAAAATGCGTAAAGCTGAAATTCAGATTCCACATTTTGATTACAATAAATAAAAAAAGTATGGTGCTGGGCACATAAAATTTGAGACATCAGGCATTTGCTGATAACAAACATGCCTAAATATACACAGTGTATCTGAGAGGTCAATACAAACACTAGGGGTGAATGCTACATAGCAAAATGATGCAAACACTTGATATGAACAAACATGGCACACAACACTTCCTTTTCAAGTTGCAACCTGGCAACAGGCAGAAGGCTAGCAAACTCTACCAGGAAACTTCCCCACACAGACATCTTAAAAATGATCCAACATTCAGACTGCTGATAGCAGGAAGATACAAACATTGCAGTCATATGGACACACACACACATGGTATAGCAATCCCATTACAGGCCTGGACAGGCCCTGAGGGTTCCAGGAGGTTCAGGCTCCCAGATTTCAAGATAGTCGGCACATGAAGGTGGTAAGATTGTCAGCCCTATGCACCAGCTGCCGTCCCCCCCACAAAATATTCCAGGTACTCAGTTCTGTTCGAGGACACCTTACATGGCGCAGCACATTCTCCACCACATGGAAAAGCATCCTCAGGAGAGCACAAAGCACACAATGGCAGTGTTACACTCTGTGCCCATGACCATGTGGTGGGTACTACAAGAGCAACTATGTCCCTGTAACATTTATGGCCAGTCCACTGTCTCATGTAGGTTGATATCAAGCATGAGAAGCATTCTGTCCATTTGGTCCACATATTATGGTATTTCATCACATTTAAGCCATAAATAACACCTACAATGATACAAGAACAAGTTCAGGAAGACCCATTATGTGGCGTCTATGCTCAACTGATTTCAACCATCTGGATTTCTACATTAAGTGTCCTTGTTTATTCATTTTATGTTAACATACAAAATCTTCAGAAGCCATCACACCATCTGTGACAACCCCAGCGTCCGCAAAATGTGTTTATAGTGATCTACAATAAGAAAGTGTCTAGGCATGTGCCAAATTTTATGGACAATATTTTCAGCATCTCACGTATCAAACAGCTAAAAGCTTCTAAAATCCCTTCAGGGCTGTAACACGAAATGTAAGTTTTGCAGAATGATGTTCACATGACCTTGTATAGTTTTGCTATGTAGAACTCAATTCCAACATTTACACAGACTTTAAGATGCACCCTGTGTACAGCACATACAGTATGATGATGAAATATGGGTACCAGAATGCAATGGCAAAGTGATAATGGCACATGAATTCAGGCAATGATAAATTCAGAATATAGGCTGGTTGCAGTACATAGTGGTGGCTTCAATGGTTTCCCTCCCAAGACAAAACTAGTATTCAAGGATGGTTTTACAAAGATTTTCATGGTGAAATAAATCGTCGCAATCTTTAAAATGGTTCAAAATATTTTCCCCAGCCTTCCACATAATAGTCACTGTTTTGGATAACACATCATATCACTGCATCCAGACTCACAGAGCTACTAACATGTCTATGCCATAACATGAGTTGAAAACATGGACACACAAAAAGGCAACTGATGCACCAAGGCCATGTGTAATGAGGATCCCTGTAACCTCATTCTTCCAATGACTTCCAAAAAGAAGAGTTACAAAAATGATAAAATTTTGTTGGGCCAAGGGCAAAATGTTGTTCACCTTTCTTTATAACTACTCACTAACTCCACAAAGCAGGGCCTTCCTTGAGAAGTTAACAGTTCCACAGCCAGTTGAATGACACCCTGCATTTTATGTTCATCACAATGCTCACAACAGCTCACCATATGTCTCAGTCCTGAACCAGATCAGTCTAGTACATGCCCTCTCAACTTATTTTGTGAAGATCCATTTTAACAGTTTCCCCCTTCTACACCTAAGACTTCCAAGTGATCTCTATCATTCTTTCCTCACCATATCCCTGTACATATGTACACACTTCTCCTCTCTCCCATACACACCACATGCCACCCCAATCTCATTCTACTTGATTTGATCACCCAAACAATATTCAGTGATAAGCACAAATTGTAAAGCCCCTCCATATGTAATTTCCCCCCGTGTTACCTCCTCCATCCTAGGCCCACGTTATCTTTCTCAGCACGAATACATCAGTCTGCGTCCTTCCCTCAAGACAAGAGACCAAGTTTCACACCCATACAAAACAACACGAAAAATTATAGTTCCCTATATTTTGATCTTTACATTTTTGGATACTAATCATGAAGACAAAAGATCCTGAACCAAATGCCAGCAGGCATTCTCTGTGTTCATCTACTCTCATTTTCTTCTTGCATGAAATATTATTTATATATGACCTACATTCCATTTGAACTTCAATGGGCTAAAAAAGGTGGAAAATGTCCCAACAGATATGTCACTGTGCAGTTTACCTGTGATGACATGGTACAACACAGGACAAAAGACAGGAAGACTGGGATGGTTCCAGTCAACATGCAGCAGAACTTGAAAAACAATACTGTGAAAAGGGTGTAGTTGCTGCTGATGTTACAAAGTAATAGTCAGCCTCAAATGATAGGGCATGTTATGGTCAGTCATAGGAACTTCAGCAGTTCCACTGTACAATCTGACCAAATATTCTCACACCCAAGGGACAACAAAGTAGGAAATTTAATATTCTTATAATAAAACCAACGAGATGCACTAATTTCTCAAATGTATTTTTGGAATAGAAACCTACATGTTTCAGGCAGTTCCTCTGTCCATCATCAGGAGACCAGTACTGTACACACAGCAATAGGTATGTCATACAGGTTAAGCTGACTGCTTGCTAGTGGGATCAGCATAACCTGTATAACATATGACGGTACTGGACTCCTGATGATGGACAGAGGAACTGTCCGAAACATGCAGACTTCTATTCCAAAAATAAATTTGAGAAATTAGTGCATCTCACTGGTTTTATTACAAGAATATATCATGATGCACGGTCCTCTGAATATCAAAGTAGGAAATGTGATTTGCATTTACTGAATTCACCTGACAGCCAAGGTAAATCCACCCATGCTTTTAAGCCACAATTTCAATTTGTCAGTCATGAGTCTAACTTCTTACAGTAACAAAACTGCATGTGAAATCACAATCACTGAATTAATAAAACAAACATTCGCCCGCCATATGTTGGTTAAATCACATAATATTCCAGCCTGCAAGTATGAGTCAAATTGACCTTCTGCCCATTCAAGAAACGTACTTTTGTTTTTACTTTGGCATTCCTCATTCTTTAATCCATGGTAATGGTATAAATGTGAGGCACTACATACACCATATTCTTCACATTTATAATATTCAGCAGCTTTAAAATGAGTTTCAATGCACAATGGCTGTATATGTAGACACTATCAAATCTGGGTGCACACGCTTTCTCAAATATGTAATCAGCAGTTCTGCATACATGACTATTCTCAGGTTGACTCAATAATTTCCAACATAAATGTATCGTTACAAAGTTAATCACCAGTACAGATATTACATACATTGTGCCATGTGATGAACATTATTTTGACCAACACTACTCAGCAACAGATATAATTCACTGATTACAGACATCTATTTTTCATCACCTTTACACCCTACAAGACTTCTGCATGGAAAATAAGGACTTTAATGAAACCCAAAGTGGTATTTAATAAAATTAAGAAACTGTAGTTGCATAAAATGGCCATATAAAAATCCCTTTTGTATATACAGTATTTTGAAGTAACCGGGTAAAAAAGAATTAAAGAAAGTTACATTACTTACATCATTTAATGGCACTTTGAAGGAAATGAGCTTGGTCCCCACAATAGGCTCTCCTATTGGGCTGTAAAATAACCACCTGTAACAAAAAATTGTGTCCCATTAAATACAGTAATACTGGTTAATTTGTAGTTCTCAATGCTGTATCAAGTGCATGGCCCGTTCAGCAGTAAACCACATAGCAGAATGATCACACGCTCCACCAGTGCACATACCACCGAGAAGGGAAACATATATGCCTTCCTTGAAATGCAAGAGTGTACACATTTTATTCACTTACGTCTTTGCTATTAATACAATCACAATGGGAACTACATTCCCAAAATTTATACATTCACATTGCACTGTACAGAATCATAACAGGTATAACGAATGTTTTGCAAACAAGTTAAAAAAAAAAAGCATGGCTACTGAGACTGCAGAAGCTCCATTGGCCTGGGTCTCAACATGCAAAAGCATGATTTCTCAAACTGTGGTTATGAAAGTTGCCAGTCTTTCAAGAACTGAAGACATTTAACACTGTGTCAAAGGCAAACAGCTACTGACATTTCAAAGGTGTGTAATGCCTCCAAAATGACAGTGACCACTTAGCATTTGATATGGCATAACATCCCAGACTTCCTTTGACAAGTCTGCAAGATTTAATACAGGTACTATATGAATATGTAGCTGCAGCTAGAAAAACATTTCAGAAACCATTTTTTGACAGTACTGAAACTTTATAGCTTACTGTAGGCACAGAAAAGGTGCAAACAAATTTTGGGCTATATGCCACCACACAGCCTAACAGCAACCCTGGAACAATACCCAGAAGTGCATTTTTTGCTTCAAGTCAAGGACTTCTTTTATTATACCAACTTTCTTAGAGAAATGCATAGTGCATTAAGCCATATAAAAATGCGGAAAATTTAATTTCTCCAACAGCAAATGTAACTAGAGCACAAGAGTGCCATCATGGGAAGAAAAATGCCACAAACACAACGTGACATGCCCTAAAATTATCCTATATGTTATCCCAGTCTGTCCTTCACCAACCTACACTATCCCAACCTAGCAACCGCTTTCATAAATTACATTAACGACATCTAACCTAACCTAACCTATGCCAACCTAAACCATCGTAATACCGGAGTGATATCATGTACAACGAAAGAAACTCTATGTACTTCTCAGGAGTGCAGGCGTTAAGGGCCAACACTTGGCAGTACGAGGGGAACAATGTCTATACGTATATGTCCATAGTGTAAATGCACTGTAAAATATACACACCTAGTTAAACAAATGAACGATTATATGTGGCAACATAAGCGAAATGTGAAATTGAACCCGGCTAAGCAAATACACGTCGTCATTGACTACGATCGGTAACAGTGCTCCAATGCACTACAACGCCTAGTCTTTCTGTCGGAATCATAACTGAAATATTAAACTAAAATATAGTGATAAATAAAGTGTTATAAACTAGGTCTGGGTACATGACAAATGTTTAAATAAATCATGACATGAGCTACATCCTTGCTTCATCCTATGAAAGATCCATGGAATTGAAGCAGTCTAATCTATTCACGTATGCTTCACGAAATGCACGGTAATTTCTAAAAGACCACAAGACTCGCGTATGAACAAGATTTCACTGCTCAAAATTAAAATGCGGCCACGTGCTAGAACACAATTTTAGAAACCCGACCGTGTAAACGCTACAGCACCGAAGCCACAGCAAAAAAAAAAGAAATCCTCATACATCCACTTACTACATGCTTAGACACTTAGATCTATACACATAAGGACTTGCCTGTCTGGAATCCCCGGCATTTCCGATTTCAGTTCTTTACAACTCCATATTGCCAAACCAGTTAGCATTCAAGCCGCCATAAGTATCTGGTGCGTTCAGAAACGTCATTGAGGTTGCTCTCTTTCTCCATATACAATTCTCGCTCGCTCACTAAACTCCGTTTGTCCAACGAAAATAGGGAAATATATATATTACAATCCAAACGTCACAAATTAACTCATAATCCAAATCGTACGCTCGAAAGTACAAAAGTTGTACAAAATGATTTACCATTACGAATACACTCTTCTCCTCTTCTGTCACGAGTACACATACATTTACACATACGAGCCTAGTCCATGGATACAAGAGGTAGAACGACAATAGGTTGTGGAAGTTTTGCTCTTCATTTACCCTATGTAAATAACTACTTGTAAAAGGATTATTAGTAATTTTTAAACAACCGATCACCCGATTGAAAGGATATTTTGATTTTAATCAAATTTAACATATGACTTTTTCAGAGGAATAGTAACTACATTAATGTGTATGATGTGTGCCTCTCATAAAATTCAGAAGCTGAATCCAGTATGTGTGAATTTAGCACATTGAATTGCATTGAATTGAACTGAATCCATCGGTAATGTTAACCGCTTCCTTGAATGGTGTTAGAACAAATGAAATACAGCCTTCTGATAAGTGCAAATATTAGGAGTCCAATTCAACACATGTACCCCCAGTAAATGTTGAATGCATGATGAAGCTTTAATACAAAAGCTATCAAAATGGAAAGAAATCTAGAATCAACAAAGGTCACACTGGTAGTATAAAATCAAAACTATATAAATATGCTATCAGCATTTCTCAGACTGTGGGACTGGTACTTGCAAGTGGTATTATACATCTTTATTGTCCCCCCCCCCCTTTTTTTTAATAGAAACACTGAACAACTAAGCTCTGGATTTTCCAAGTTTTATCTTCATGAAATCCAACCATTTGTTTAACCATTTAGGAACATACCAAGAATAAAAAACTTTTGAACCAATGAAACCATTTATGCTGGCTGAACACACATATACTTCAGCCCAAAAAAAGAAAATGAGAATCACCAAAATCACATGTAACCAAGATTCAGTCTTTCAGAAAAATACTACTCTTAGGGCCAACTCACATATTCTGTCCATACTCTGTTATCTAATTTCCAAGGCACAGTGAACTGTGTACATGAAGGTAGTAAACACTCTGACAGAAAACTAAATATTAAGGATGTAGGCCAATAATTAATACTGATGACAACACATGTCCTATGCATAATTCAGAGCTACAAGTGTGTCAAAACTAACAGCAGTCCCACACCCACTGTGAATATCTCCTTTCAAACTTGTAACATACCGAACGTACAGGAGCCTATTCGTGGTGTCTTTGACAGTTGGGAATGATTCTGAAGTGCATACTCAACTATACTACAAATATATTCTTACAATCCACACTTCATTTTATGATACATGTTAGCTTGAAATATGCATTTTGACAAAGTTTTCTCTGGAATGTGTAACCATAACATAAAATACAGGATTATTTACATGTTTGGCATTATCTAAAATACAGTGAATTAGTTCATCATGTATGTCAACTTTCCATGTAAACTTCATGTTTCAATTCTACATTCAACAGCAAAATGAGTCAGTTAGTGACATTCACCATAAAATTCATTATACGTGGTGAGAATTTGTTCACAAAAACAGCTTAATCATGTATAAATAATCTGTGAACTTCAAATACCCATACCTCTCTCTCTCTCTCTCTCTCTCTCTATATATATATATATATATATATATTGAAAAATTTATCTATGTTCTTGGCATATTTCTAACTTGGAATGGCCTCAGAAATAAGCTCCAGAAGTACTGACTTGAAGTCACAAAACCATTTGTATCAAACAGCCCAATCCAACAACCCAATTTAGAAGCATCAATATGTTACAGGGATGACAATTAGGGTGACTACCTTAAGATTCTTGTTCTTAGAAGATATAAAATATGCCATTAGTTCAAAATATGTTTTACAATAAAAACAGTTTCCTTAGTGTGGATAACACAAAATTACATACATACCAGACAAATTTCACGGCTTGAATAAATGTTTAGATTGCAAAACAATAACAATTCACAAGTAAACCTGCAATTCAAAAATGACTTACATAAACAGAAGAAACATGACTTAACACTTTGCGGTCCAGATGACCGTTTAATTAAATACCCTAAGTTCCCAAACATTTTACACACTTCAAATGTTCAACCTATATTCTTACCTACAATTTGAATGTACATATGAAACTACTGAATCCAGTCCTCAGGACACTGCATGCAAACAGTCTAGCAGTTCCTAATTAAGTGGCGTTTCTCAAACTAAGACCGTTTGTGAAGCTGAACAACGCAGAATTTACAAATGCATCTTGTTTCACTTCTCATCTTATGTGAAGAGCGCCACTTTACACTGTCTGGCATGACACTACTTACCTTCCCCACCAGCAACAATTTTTTCCAGTTTGTGTGTGTTAAATTCCCAGAGAGTCTGTCTGGGGTGTCCTGCTTAGGCCCCCTTGGTGTTGGGTGCATCTCTGGCAATTTAAATTTATCAGAAATTGATATATTTGGATTTTGTACTTCTGATATCTGGGAACTTACTATCTCTTGCATAAAGTTCTTGTGTGATATTTCTTGTTTGTGTTTAGTTTTGTACCCAAAGAAATGCATAGAAGGGTGCACACTTTAGCAGATACATTCAGCTATTTGACAGTTTTCCTCAGACCTGAGTAATAACTGAGATACTTGTCTGCTTTATCTACACCCTTCATGAATTTATTGCACTAAAAAAGAAATGTAAAATTTCTTTCCAGGTCTGTTCTCTCTTTCTTTCCTGCATTCAATACTGTTGCAGCATGGATCATGCTTTTCATTTGCACAAGTCTTTCGACCATCCATCCTTGGACTATTTTGTCACCTTTCCTCCAGAAAGCTGACTGCCCTGTTTTTAAGTGGTTGGCTTCACATACTACATCAGGTGAAATGCCCCTTGTTAGTCCTCATAGAGCCACAAGTATCGCCTTTCTGTCTAGCAATGTTTCAGCTGATCTCACACCTTTATAAAAATGACTTGATAGATGTGATGATTCTGGCCTAAGTTTCTGTCTAAAAGTGATAATACTGTGACCTCCAAATTCTTCCCCTTGGCTGTATGTATATTCATCTTACCGTTATAATCTGATACCGCCTCACACACTATTCTGACCAGCACTCCATATTTTATTTTCCCTGAATTGCATGTCCTAAATCTCAGGTGACCCTGCCATGGGATTGTGGCTTTATCAAGTGATAGTCCTCTGGGTTGTAAATTGACCTGATTTTCTGTAGAAAATATTCATACACAGGCCATATTTTGAATAGCCTTCCCGCATTTTGTGTTCATCATCAAAACCAGCTAGTTCACTACTTTCTTCCTCTTATTGTACTTGTCACTCTCACTAGCAAAAAGTAAGGAACAAATCTAAATTGTTTACATGGAGGAGTTGTGGGGATGACACTGTCACTGCCCAAAATTTCAGCTTCACAGTTATCAGACATCAGAATATGTATCGACATGCAGCTCACACAAAATATTGACATCTTTCATAATACTCCTAAGCAAAGCCATGGTTTCTACTGAAGTGACAAAAGAAAAGAGAGAAGGTGTTGTAATCTATGGTTGCTTTGTTGCAATTGTATGGTTCTAAGAATGTGGGGTCAGGAAGGGTCTGCATAGACCCAAACATCCTGCTTCAAGATGTTGATAATCTTAACAGGATAAGTGACAGAGAACAGCTGAGAAATGCACATATAGTACGTTGTATGTGAACACATCAAAATACATGACCTGCTGACAATACATGGCATAGCAATCACGTCTTTATATATGACCCAATGGCAAAATTTTAATACAATGTAAGTAGAGAGAGTTGGAGTGAGAATATTATTGAGACCCCAGTTTTTCTGCATTATTATGAAGTGAACAACCTACGCTGCATGACATCCTTGAAGACCGAAGGCCTTAAATACCCTGCAAAGGAAGCCTGAAATCTTGCAAAAATATTCTTATTTTCACACAATCCCATACTTGCTGCCCAAAATCTATGTCCATTGTTGTGCACTCTGAGGTCCTACATTACTTCTCATGTATACATTTGTGTTAAGTGGAAAGGTTGCAAAAGAGGCTTTGCATATTTATGTGCATGTTCCAGTCTACTCGGGAACTATAAACTGAAGAGGAGCCTGATATCATAAATCTTTAAGTCAATATTTAATTACTTTGCATACTCTAGTAAGTATAACTCACAATTAATTGCAAAAAGATAATCTGTCCTAAAAATTTTGTACCGGAGTAGATCAGTAAGTCACAAGTAACACATTTTAATATGCAGTTATCTCCACCATCTATACTTAATTGAAAGAAGACATTACATACTCTTTCTACATCTTTATGTTTTTTTGTGTGTGCTAAAATGAGCGACTTCAAAACAAAAATAAGTGATAAAACCAGTAACCCAAAGTATACCTTATTTTAGTCTGCAATAGCCTGTCATGATTAATATTGTTTTTCTTTAAAATAAGTACACAATGCACCACAGCACTGGCATTTAAAGAGGTTCACCACTTCAGAGGCACTATGTAAATGAATACATTTTTATGTAGTTATGTGGAGAACTGCTTAAACTCTATAACTTGCAGAGATGTCCTCAACTAGGATTACACTGTACATCTCCTTCTTTACATGGTTTTATTTTCTTTAACTCTTGAAGAATCTTCTTTTCTAATCCATATACTTCTGGTGGTTTCTGGTACTGGAACATGGAAAAAAAATTTATGGTTAATCACGAAGCCAATACTGAATCAACTAAAATAATGGTGACAAATACTGGAGTCTGCTGAGTGTCAGAATGAGAAAAATCATATTTGAACATAATTTTGAACTGTAAAAGGTGGAATGTTAATAACACAAGAAGTGACTATATTTAAAGAGACAGCTGTTGAAACCTGTAACTTGAATGCATGTACGGCCAACAACATAGCAAAAGGTTCATAAATTTGCAGTTCTCACAGCACATGTGTGCAACGTCAATTTTTCAGTTGAACAGCCAAGTGAATATCACCTTGAAGATTCAGGTCTTGTTGGATGGTACACTGTATCGACTGTTAAATAATTATCAACATTATGAATGATCATCATGCCTTCAACTTCAGCATCAAGCATTCAAAGAAGAGAATTCCATCTTCACACAGATATTCACCTGAAAGAACGTTACTGCAATATATAGAAATTTCAGCATATTTCTCATGACACTATGTTTGGCAAGACATAAGCACACCATTATGTGAAACATTTATGTATGCATAAAACTCCCTAGCAAACATATTTTATTCTTATTTTTTATCATCAAATTCATACTTTTCATGTTCGTAATATAAAAATCATTGAAAAGCGAAAGATTACAGAAGTAAATATGCTATCTGCATACCAATGCAAGGCATTTGGAAAGTGCCAAAGAATTGAGCAGGTGACTGTGAAATCATGTTTTATTAATTCTGAGGAAAAGAAAGATACATTAGAAAAAAAAACAGGAACAGTATAACACTGTCAGCCTTTTTATCCACACTACATAGCTCCTAAATGAGTAAGTGAGAGTTGTATGTATGAGGAGTGATCAAAAAATATGGTGAATGTTTAAATAAAAAAAAAATATTATAGTAAAAGACACATTGCCATTAATCCCCCTCACTTTGAACACACTTATCCCATTGTTCTTGCCACTTTCTCAAGCAGTTCTGGAAGTCCTCTTTCGTGAGTGTCTTTACTTGCGCTGTTGTGGCCACCTTGATGTCCTGAATCAATTCAAAACGTTTACCTTTCACGGTTGATTTGACTTTAGGTAAGAGCCAGAAGTCACATGGTGCCAGATCCGGTGAATAAGGTGGATGAGGACACACCATAATATTTTTATTTGACAGAAATTGCTGTACCAGAAGCGATGTGTTGTGAAGCATTGTCATGATGGAGGATGAAACCATTTGCCCATTTCTCAGGTTGTTTTCCACACACATCATTTGTTAAATGCTCTAATAAGCTTTTATAATATTCAGAGTTCACCATAGTCTTCCTGGGTAGAAACTCAGCTTCACAATGCCATCAAGGTCAAAAAACACAATCATCATCATCACCTTGATGTTGGATCTGATTGACGCGCTTTTTTTGCACGAGGAGAACTGGATTATTTCCATTGATAACTCTGGTCTCAGGATCATAACCATAGACCTAAGTTTCATTTCCCGTGATGGCATTTCCTAAAAAGCTGGAATCTGAAGCGGCACGATCGTGTAACTCCAATGAAATTGACAAAACACTGTTACTTTGGTTTGACCGTCAAAACATGTGGAATAAATTTTGCATTCACTCACCTCATGTTTAAATCTGTTGTTAAAATATTTTGAACAGAACCATAAGAGATGTTCAGATCCTCAGAAATTTCCCTATTAGTCAATCGCCTGTTTGATTGTATCATTTCGCTTACTTTTTCAACATTCTCTTGGGTTTTTGATGTTGAAGGACGTCCAGCGGCTTCAGTGGTCTAGGGGTAGCATGCTGCCTTTAAGTACCCAAGTTCGCGAGTTCAAACCCAGCCAAAGCTGTCAGGATTTTTCAGGGCAAAAAAATCCTCGGCACACCTTCCTTCGGAAGGGAAGTAAAGCCGTGGGTCCCATGTCGCAGATTTGCGGCATGTAAAAGATCCCTGAATTGACGTGGAAGTCGCAATCTCAGGCAAAATTACCGGTTAATTCTCGCCCAC
>Ga0123354_10006324_pt1 | contig 17566 bp, 14 predicted proteins | sample TergutLab28metaG_2_FD_97872 | JGI IMG/M metagenome (GOLD analysis project Ga0123354, IMG submission 97872) | Labiotermes labralis P4 segment gut microbial communities from Petit-Saut dam, French Guiana - Lab288 P4 | ecosystem: Host-associated > Arthropoda: Insects > Digestive system > Gut ...
ATACAGCCAGATGATCTTCACGAACACCTATGTGAAGACCAATGGTGCTGACGACACGACGAAACCAGATCCCTTGAAAGACGCCACTCTGACCGTCAGCAATGAGCTGGATGGCATACTGGCCAGCTATGATGACATGTTCACGTTCACGATCAAGGTCACGCCGCCATCTCTGGTGACAGAGCCACCGGCGTTCTACAAGGCCTACATCGTCGACAGCAGCGGTGTGATTAATCCCGCACTTAACGCCGGAGACACGACGCCTGGGACGGACGACTTGGGCCAGGTCTATCTCGAAATCTCAACAAAAGACCCGAACACGTTTCAGCTGAAGGGCGGTCAGAGCCTGGTATTCGTCGACACGCCAGTTGGCACCAGCTACGTCGTCACAGATCAGGGCCTGGCTAGCTACGAGCCCAGTCTCACCGTCACCACCAACGGCATCGAAGCGACTCCCCCTATTGTCCCTCCGGCCGGTCATGAAGACGGCGCTACGCTGGCCTCCGGGACGCAATGGGTGGGTGAGGGCGAGAACAGCGCTATCTTCACCAACCTTCGCAACCTTGTGACGGAGACGGGTCTCTCGATGGGCTCGCTGCCCTTCGTCGGTGTGATGGCGTTGGCAGTCGTGGCCCTAGCTGGTTTCGCATGGTTCACGGTCCGCAGCAAGCGTCGGGTTGCCGCCTGACATAGATAGGGCTTGGCAACCCCAAGCCAGAAGGGAGCGACCCACATGCGCGTGACCCCCGATGCGAGCAGGAAAGCGATCAGGCTAGCCGACTCTGCCCTTAACTGGGCAGTGCTAGCCGGCCTGGTGCTGCTGTTCGCATTGGCGGGTTACGCCATGTGGGATCGCACCCAGGTGTACGACGCGGCCTCCGCCGCGCAGTATCAGCAATATGAGCCGGACAATGCAGATGGCATCGACTCGCTGGCTCAGTTACAAGCCATCAACCCGGATGTGATCGGCTGGCTGCAGGTATACGGCACGCCGATCAACTATCCGCTGGTTCAAGGGCCAGACGACATGAAATACCTCAACACAAACGCCAAGGGTGCCTACTCGCTGTCCGGGGCCATTTTCTTAAGCTGGATCAACCAAAAAGACTTTTCAGACTTCAATAACATCATTTACGGGCATCACATGGATCACGAGGCCATGTTTGGCTCGCTCACTGACTTCGAGGACCCCGCCTTCTTCGCCGCCCGCGAATACGGCATGATCTACTTTGGCGGGCGCGAGCACGGCCTCCAGTTCTTCGCCTCGATCCACGACGACGCCTACGACACGTCGGTATACCGCGTGGCGCACACCGACAGTGCCGACCGGCAGGCCTACCTGAACAACCTGATGTCGTACGCCGTCAACACCCGCAGCCACGTCACGGTGACACCGGACGACCAAATCGTGCTGCTCTCAACCTGCGCCAGCTCCAGCACCAATGGGCGCGACATCCTGGTCGGAAAAATCCTTGCCACTGTCCCGCCCGATCCATTCCCCCCGGCATCCCATACCTGGGACGACGTCGAGGCCACTGTGGTACAACTGCCCAAGATGTGGGCTCGCGTCGCCCATTGGTGGTGGGTAGTCGCCCTGGTCACCGCCGGAACCTGGGGCGCCCTGACGATCACAGCCCGGCGGCAGCGCCCGGCGACGCCGCGTCACCAGATGTCCGAGGGAGAATCAACATGAGTAACCTAACAGCCAAGACACCCCGCCGGCTCTTTGCCAGGCTAATGGCGGCCGCCGCCACGCTGCTTTTGCTGGGCACCGGCACGGCACCCGCCTTCGCCGCACGAGGCCAGGTGAGCCTTGACGTCCAGCAGGTGATCAGCAGCCCGGCGAATGCCAGCAACTCTTTCGCTTTCCGGCTGACGGCCGATCAACGGTCGCACCCGCTGCCCGCCGGCGGGGCAGCCGGCGAGTACAACTTCGAGATAGCCGGCAACGCGACGCAGACGATCGGCCCCATCACATTCACCGACGCGGGCATCTACATCTACCACTTACAGTGCGCCACCCCGTCGTCGGCTCAGTTCACCATCGACCAACAGGTGTATACGATCACGTTCTACGTGGAGACATCGCTGGATGTCGTCACGGTGGTGCAGCTGCCCGATGGCACCAAAATGCCGCAGGTGCAGTTCACGCAGACCGCCACTCAACTCGGCTTGGGCTCCCTGATGATCGAAGACCCGGAGGTGGAAAAGAAGGTGACCGGCCTGCCACCCATGCCGGGAACGTTCACCTTCCAGTTGCTGGCGCTCGACCCGTCGAACCCCATGCCGCCCGGAAGTGTGGGAGGCGCCAAGTCGATGCAGATCACCGGCGAGGGCACCAACAACTTCGGCAACTGGATTTACACCGGCACTGGCACCTACCGCTACACGGTGTCAGAGGTCGCGGGCAACGAGCCGGGCTACACCTACGACCCGACGGTTTACACGGTGACCGATGAGGTGACGCTGGCAGACGGCCAGCTGAAGCTAGAGCGCACCATCACGAACGATTCCGGGCAGATTGTCACAGAGCTGGTGTTTGTGAACACCTACCAAACACCGTACACGCCTGGTGACGGGCCGCAGACCGGTGACGACTCGAACCCTGCCCTGTGGGCTGGCCTGCTGGCCGGCAGCGCAATCCTGCTGTCGCTGCTTGTTGTGCTGGCCAAGCGCTCGGGCCGTCGGCCAGCAACTAACGGAGCCGACGAGTGAAGCTGCGCTCAGTACTGATCGGCGGCGGCGCCCTAGTGCTGGCCGCCGTCATGGCCTACAGCGGCCTGCAACTATGGTCGATCCACGCCGACACGTCGCAAGAATCGGCCATGCACGGCCAGGTGCTGGCCTACAGGCCGACGACCAGCCCCGGGGCGACTGCTGACAATCCGGTTCTGGCAGACATGCAGGGCACCTACCCCGACGTCGTCGGCTGGTTGCACATCCCGCACACCAGAATCGACTATCCGTTCGCCCAGGGCCAGGACAACGACCAATACCTGCACCGGGATCTGAACCAACAGGCATCGAAGGCCGGCACCATCTTCCTCGACTACCGCAACAGCCCAGGATTGACCGACGTCAACAGCGTGATCTTCGGACACCACATGCGCAACGGCAGCATGTTCAACAACCTGCGCCTGTTCACCGACCAGAAATTCTTCGACGCCAATCCGTCAGGCACCATCTATTTGCCGGACGCCACCTATACCATCCAGTTCATCGCCTTTGCCGAGATCAAACCAGACGATCCGATGATTTACAACACTGAGCTGGCCGGCGACCAGACCGCCGCCTTCCTAGCCCACGTCAAGACCGTGGCGCGCCACTTTCGCGATGTCGGCGCCACCGCCGGCGACCGGTTCGTCACGTTGTCGAGCTGCGATTATGAGTTCCGCAACGCCCGCATGGTACTGATCGGACGCCTTGTCGGCTAGCGCTTGCCGTAGCTGTCGCGCACCGCGATGGCCCGCTGCGCCGCCTCGCCCTTGGTCACGTTGCCGTCCTTGTTCAGGTCGAGACCCGAGTTGCCGGCATACGCGCCGCCGCCCTGCGAGAACAGGATGTAGCTGTCGGGCTGGCCCACCGCCGCCGGCCACAGCACGGCAACCACGACGTCGGACAGCGAGTTCAGCTTGCCCGTGAAACGCTGCAGGTACTTGTAGACGTAGTCGAGCTGCTGCACCGCCGTCATCTCCAGCAGCTTTTCTGTCGTGGTGCCAAGGCTGACGGCAGTCGACGGCATGAACTGGATCAGCCCGGTGGCCTGCGAAGACGCGTTCTGGGCGTACGGGTTGAGGCCGGACTCGAACGCCATGTCGGCCATCAGGTCGTCGGGGTTTGCCTGCAGCTTCTTGGCGATGTCCAGCACCTTGTTCAAGAAGTCCTGGGTGACATACTTGCCGCTCCACTTGTACTGGAACCCCGTCAGATCGAGCCCGGAGTTCGACACCACTGGGCACGCCTTCGGCGACTTGCCGAACAGCGCCGCCAGGGTGTCGGAGCTCACCAGCCCGTTCGCCGTGAGATTGTTCGCGACCTGGAAGTCGCGCAGTGCCGCCTTCGAGTTCGACCCGATGGCGCCGTCAACCGTCAGGGCGGCGTTGTTCGCGCCGCGGCAGGTCAGCGAGTTTAGCTTGACCTGCACGTCTTGGGCCGTGTACACCATGACGGAGGTCGAGGCGGTCTTGCCGCCGTCGGCCGTTGCCACCGTGATGGTTGCGGCCGCAGACTTGCCTGTGCCCTTGATGATGCCCGTGACAAGCCCGGACGTATTGACGGTCGCGATACTAGCCGAGTTGGTGCTCCATGTGACGCCTGGATTGGTGGCGTTCGCCGGCGCCACCGTCGCCGCCAGTTGCAGCGTGTTCCCCACCAGGATCGGCTGGCCGGGCGTCACCGTGACGCCCGTCACCGGCGTCGTGCCGCCATTTGTGGGCGGCGGGGGTGTTCCGGACGGCGTCGGGCTTGGCGACGGCGTCGGCTGGGTCACAACGGAGGCGCCAGTGCATGACGGTGCCGGGCTGCCGAACAGCGCGGCCAGAGTCTGCGGGCCAGCCAGGCCGTCCTTCGTCAGCCCCGCCACCCCCTGGAAGTTCTTGATGGCGGCGGTCGACTGGGTGCCGATGACGCCGTCGACGACAAGGGCGCTGCCGTTCGTGCCCTTGCAGCCCACCGTGTTCAGCCGGGCCTGGACGTCTTGCACTGTGTAAACCAGCACCGATGTGGTGGCGGTCGTGCCGTTGTCCTGCGCTTTGGCGGTCACGGTGATCGTAGTCGACTTGCCGAGGCCCGTGAGCTTGCCTGTCAGCAAGCCGCCGCTGCTGATGGTAGCGGCGCTGGTCGAGCTGGTCGTCCACGTCAGGCCCTTGTTCGACGCGTTCGCTGGTGCGACGGTGGCGGTCACCTGCCTAGTGCGTCCAGCCATCACGGGCGCCGGCTGCGCCAGCGAGACATCCGTGACGGCGACGTACGCCACTGCCGAACCGGTCACTGTGTAGACGGCCGACGCGGTTTTACCGCCATCTGACGTGCGGGCCGTGATCGTCACCTTGCCGTCCTTCCAGCCTGTGACGACGCCGGAGGCGTTCACCGACGCCACAGCCGCATTACTGGAGGCCCACGTCACCGACTTGTTCGTGGCGCACTCGGGAAGGACTGTCGCCCTGGCCTGGGCCGTCTTGCCCGTGACCACGGTGGCGGTCGCCGCCGCCAGTGACACCGAGACGACGGGCACGCGCACGTACTGCGCACTGACGTAGCCGAGACTGATTGACGACGTCTTCATGCGAAGCCAGCCATCGGTCGTGTAACCGGTGATCGTGATGGCGGCGTTGTTTTTCAGGCTGCCGATGACGGCGTCCTTCGTCGATGGGCCTTTGCGCACGTTCAGGCTGGTCGTGATGTTCGTCACGGTCGCAGTGGCGGTTTTTGACAGCCCCGTCACTGTCGTGGCCGAAGCCAACCCGGCGATCTGGGCCCCCTCAAAGATCGTGGTAAGTAGGGCGACACCAACTAACCCGCTAACAATTCTCTTCCTGATTCCACTTTGAGCGCGCCTCACTACGTCACGTTCCTCTCACCATACCCGCTCCCACGAGTCCGTTTCAGCCATCATGCCTGAAGATTGTTGAAGACTCAAGTAGTTAAGGCTGAAGTTGAGAGTTAATTAAGAACTTTCAAAGAATCGTAACATCCAGCCAGCGGCGCACCTGGCGGCGCAGGCTCCTCGGCGAGCGAGAGCCGTCCCAAACGATATCGGCGATAGCCCGGCGGACCTCGTCGCTCGCCTGGGCGTCGATGCGGCCGGACGCTTCCTGCTGTGTCATCCCCCGCCCGGCGGTCAGCCGCGCCAGTCGCAGGCTGGCGGGGGCGTCAACCACAATCACCTGGTCGAAGCCGTCACGGCTCATCACCTCGGCGAGCAGCGGTATCTCGTGCACCACCAGCGGTTTCGAATCGGCGCGGGCCAGCGGGCCGTCAACGGCGGCCTCCCGCTCCGCCGCCGCCTGGAAGACAAGCGGGTGCACGATGGCTTCCAGGCGCAGACGATCAGGTTCGGACTCGAACACGAGCCTGGCCAGCTGGTTTCTGTCGATGTCGCCGAACTGGGCCCGCACGGCAGCCGCACCCGGCGTGCCGGGTGCGATCACATCGCGCGCCAGTTGGTCGTAGTCGATGACATCGACCCCGAGGCGCCTCAGCTCAGCGCTGGCCGTCGACTTGCCGCTGGCGATACCGCCCGTCAACCCGACGCGCATGGCTGTTACACGGAGTCTGTGCTCAACTGGTCGCGCAGAGCCTGCAACTGCTCATCTGATGCCAGCGTGGCGTCTGGCGAAACTTCCGAGCTGTAGCTGGTGGCCGATCCGTCCTCGACGGCAGCCTCCTGGTTGGCGGCTTCCGCGTCGGCGGCTTGCTTCTTCAGCGCTTCCCAACGGGCCCTGGCTTCGGCGTACTGCGCCTCCCAAGCGGCCTGCTGCTCCTCGTAGCCCGGCAGCCATTCGCCGGTCTCCGGGTCGAAGCCATCCGGGTAGATGTAGTTGCCGTTCTCGTCGTAGCTGGCGGTCATGCCGTACAGCGACGGGTCGAACTCGTCGCCGCTGACCGCGATGCCTTCGTTCGCCTGCTTCAGGCTCAGCGAGATGCGGCGGCGCTCCAGGTCGATGTCGATCAGCTTGACCATCACGGACTCGCCCACCGAGACGACCTGCTCCGGGATCTCGACATGACGCTCGGCCAACTCTGAGACGTGTACAAGGCCCTCGATGCCGTCCTCGACGCGCACGAAGGCGCCGAACGGAACCAGCTTCATCACCTTGCCGGGCACAATCTCGCCCAGTTGATGCGTGCGGGCGAACGTCTGCCACGGGTCTTCTTGCGTCGCCTTCAGCGACAGCGAGATGCGCTCGCGGTCGCGCTCGACGTCGAGAACCTCGACGGTGACCTGCTGGCCGACCTCGACGACCTCGCCCGGGTGCTCGATGTGCTTCCAGCTCAACTCGCTGACGTGCACCAGGCCGTCGACCCCGCCCAAGTCGACGAACGCGCCGAAGTTGACGATCGACGAGATGACGCCCTTGCGGATCTGCCCCTTCTCCAGGCTGTTCAGGAAGTTGGCGCGCACCTCGGACTGCGACTGCTCAAGCCAGGCCCGGCGCGACAGCACGACGTTGTTGCGGTTCTTGTCGAGCTCGATGACCTTGGCGTCGATCTGCTGTCCGATGTACGGCTGCAGGTCGCGCACGCGGCGCATCTCGACGAGCGACGCCGGCAGGAAGCCGCGCAGGCCGATGTCGACGATCAGGCCGCCCTTGACAACCTCGATGACGGTGCCGGTGACGATACCGTCCGAATCCTTGATGGCCTCTGTGATGCCCCAGGCCTTCTCGTACTGGGCGCGCTTCTTCGAGAGAATCAGGCGGCCGTCCTTGTCCTCTTTCTGCTGGACCAGCGCCTCGATCTCGTCGCCTACATGGACGATGTCGTCCGGTGACACGTCGTGGCGTATTGAAAGCTCTTTGCTTGGTATGACGCCTTCGGTCTTGTAGCCGACGTCGACGAGAACCTCGTCTTTGTCGACCTTCACAACGATGCCGGTGACGATGTCGCCGTCGTTGAAGTACTTGATTGTCGAATCGACTGCGGCCTCGAAGGCGTCAGCGGAGGTCAGGTCGTCAGCCGTGCCCTCTTGTGAGGGCTTGATGGGTAATGTCATTGAAAATGGACTTTCGGGAATATCTAGTCTTGCCTGTTGCTGCCGCCGTTTCCGCCCCATGATGAGGCGGACGCGACCTGCTATGTCCGAGATCTCGCCGACTGACAGCCTGTCTAGCCTACCTCATGCGCGGCGACAAGCCCACATGCAAATCGGCGGTCACTTGATCGCGCCCGCCGTCAAACCGGCCACCAGTTTGTTCTCGATGATGGCAAACAAGATCAGCACGGGCACGATGGCAACGATCGACACCCCGAAGACGTACTGCCACTTGGTCTGGTACTGGCCGACGAAGCTGAACAGGGCGACGGACAGCGGCTGGTTCTCCGGCGCGCCGGACAGTATCACCAGCGAGGCGGCGAACTCGTTCCAGGCGGCGACGAACGTGAAGATGACGGCGGTCACGATGCCGGGCCACACCAGCGGCATGTTGATGCGCCACAGTATCTGCCAGCTTGACGCCCCGTCGAGCCGGGCAGACTCGTCGACCTCCTTCGGGATGGTCGAGAAGAACGAGTGCATGATCCAGGTGCCGAAGCTCATGTTGAAAGCCGAGTTGATAAGGATCATCGACCACAGTTGCCCGGTGCCGCCGATGACGAAGAACTCTCGTACCAGGCCGACCACGAGCACGGCGGGCTGCAGCATCTGGGTCATCAGCACCAGGAACAGAAACGCCATGCGGCCCGGGAACCGGAACTTGGCCGAGTAGTACGCCGCCGGCAGCGCCACCGCCAGCGTCAGCAGCGTGGCACACGTGGCGATGATGATGGTGGCCAGCAGGTTGTGCGGCAGCGGGGTTTCCGTGACAGACCACATCGACAGGTAGTTGTCGAGGTGCCACTGCTCGGGCCAGAACGTCGGCGGTGTGCGGCTGATCTCGGCCAGTGACTTGAACGAGCCAAGCAGCATGACGAAGTACGGTACGAGGAACAGCACCACCAGCACAAGACCACCGGCAAGACGCAGCGGCCAGTGACCCGGGTCGACGACAGAGGAATAGCGCGATGAGTGGCGCATCGTTTGATCTTTAGCCATCAGTCGTCAACCCCCTTGAGCGGCTTGACCAGCCACATATAACCGGCGATCACGACGATCACGATGATGAAATTGACGACGGACAGCGCCGCCGCCACGCCAGGCTGAAGGTTGATCTGCAGCAGCTTGAACATCATCGTCGTTGTCGTGTCGGCGTCGAATCCGGGCATAGCTCCAGTCATGACCTTGAGTATTGGGAACGAGTTGAACACGTTGATGATATTGATGATGCTCGCGGCGGTCAGCGCCGGGCGCAGCTGGGGCAGGACGACGGAAAAGTAGATCTGGCGCTGCCTGGCGCCGTCAACGCAAGCTGCCTCGAGTATGTCCTGCGGAATCGCCTGGTAGCCAGCCAGCAGGGTGTAGGTGGTGAACGGCAGCGACACGAAGATGGCAACGATGATCGCCAGGATGAACGCCTGCGGCATGCGCTTCGTGAACCCGTAGTCGCCGTTCGAGAACGCTGACAGGAAATCGAAGTGCTGCGACAGGCTCATCATCAAGTTGTTGACCAGGCCGTAGTTCGGCTGGAACATGTAGTAGACCACCATCGTGGTCATCAGCACGCTGGCGGCCCACGGGATGATCAGCACCAGGCGCACGAACCGGCGCCCGGGGAAAGCCTTGTTCAACAGATGCGCCAGCAGCAGCGAGATCAGTATCGTGGCGCCGACCACCACGACAACCCAGATCACCGTGCGCACCAGCACGCCGGGCAGTGATGGGTTGGCGAAAAGGGTCTGGTAATTCTGCCCCCCGACCGAGCCCTTGTCGACGCCGGACAGGGCGATCTTGCGTGTCGACGTATAGATCATGAAACCGGCCGGGAACAACACGACGCCGACTATCAGCAGGATGCCCGGAGCCAGCCACGGCAGCGCGCGGCCTAATTCGCGAGCGCCGGACCGCGTCCGTTGCTTTACCTGGTTGTCGCTGGCCACACGTACCTCCTCGTCGTCGCGTCGTGGCACGGACTGCACAAAACTATAGCGCGTGGCCGCGCGGAACCGTACCTAAGCTTGGTCCCGCGCGGCCCGCGGCAGTCCATCTTTACAGCGCGTCAGACGCTGTTTGGATGTCATTCAGCACTTGAGCCGGATCCTTGCCCTGGGCGATCAGGCCGATGTTCTGCTGGATCAGGCCTTGGGTCTGACCCCACTTCGGGTTGATCGATGGGTAGAAGCTGGCGTTCGGCAGCAACTGGTTGAAGATCGCGAACTCTGTGTGGGTCGTGGCGGCCGCACCAGACTTTGTGACGGGCAGGAAGCCCTCAGTGTCGACGAACTTGACATAGTTTGCCTGGGTGTAGAAGAAATCGAGGAACGCGCCGATGGCAGCGCCCTTGTTCGCGTCACCCTTGTCGAAGGCCATCAGGTGGTCAGCGACGCCAAGCGTTGCCGGCGCACCAGTCTTGGTCGGCCAAGGGGCGATGGTGTAGTCGAGCGTCGGGGCGTCCGACTTGAACATGCCGACGAACGGCGGCAGGCCGACGACCATGCCGATCTTGCCCTGCATGAACAGGTTGTTGATCATCGGGGTGCGCTGGGTCGAGCCGGCATCGGGTTCAGTGAGCCCGGCGTCGATCATCGACTTCATGTACGTGACGGCTTCAATGTTTGGCTGGCTGTTGATCGTCAGCGTGGTGGCGTCGCCGTACGAGCCGCCGTTGCCGAGGATCCACATGGCCAGCTCAGCCTGGGCCTCTTCAGAACCCAGGGGCATGCCGTAACCGTAGTAGCCCTTGTTGAGGTCGACGATCTTCTGAGCCGCGGCCTTCATGTCGTCCCACGTCTTTGGTGGATTCGTCGGGTCGAGGCCGGCCTCCTGGAAAATCGTGTTGTTGATCATCAGGGCGCGAGCCGAGGCGATCAGCGGGAAGCCATACTGCTTGCCGTTCATTGAGGCGTTTGTCACGAATGAAGGCTGGAAGTCAGCAATGGTGTCGGGCGACAGGATCTGGTCGGCTGAATACAGCAGGCCATCCTGGGCGTATGCCGAGAAGGCGTCGATCGACAAGATGTCAGGCGCCTGGCCGGCCTGGACCTTGGTACGGATCACGTCATTGATGTTCTCCCAAGACTGCATCTCGAGGCTAATCGTGATGTTCGGGTGGTCGGCAGTGAATGCGTCGATGTACCCCTGCCACAGGGTCTTGGTGCTGTCGGAATAGATTGCCGCCAGCATCGTGAGGTCAACCTTGGCAGTGGCATCGACTGATGGCGTTGTCGACGGGGTGCCGCAAGCAGTCGTCGAGAGGGCGACCATTCCGGCGATGGCGATCGCGATGATGCGTTTTCTAATCATTAATCATCCTTTGTACTTAATTGGGTCAGTCATCGGGCTGGCGCGTCAAGAGGAACGCGAGGTTCTACCTCGAACGCGTGTTCCAGTGATGATCACTTGCTACGAATATATAAGGCGCCCACAGGCTTTTCTATTCCCCGGCCCGGCCGATCTCACATGCCAGACTGGATTGTCTCAAGAACGCGCCCCATCGCATCCCAATTGCGCTGGATGTCTTCCAGCAGCGTCAGCTGGTTGCGCGCCCGGTCGAGGTTCTGCCCCTCACGATCAATGTGATAATAAACATCGCCCTCGATGTAATCGGTGAGGAACCGCAGCGTGGTCTCAAGAGTCATCAGCCGGGCGCCCTGCCGCAAGTTTTTGATTTCAGACGGCAAAAGCACCGCCCCGCACGCCTCAAGATAACCCCGGGTGAAGGCGGCGAACAGGCCGATGTCGAAGCGGACACGCGCCAGATCTGCCTCATCCTCCGGCGCCGTCGTGGCGCCGGAGCGGATCGCGTCGCCGAAATCGTTCACGGCGTATCCGGGCTGCACGGTGTCGAGATCGACGACGCACAGCGGCTGGCGCGTCGCCGCGTCGAACAGCACGTTCGACACCTTGGCGTCGTTGTGGGTCACGCGCAGCGGCATGTCGGTGCCGTCGAAGTCATGGCTGATGCCCTCGAACGCCAAGGCGCGCGAGATCTCGTCGCGCACGGCGCCGGCGCGTCCCAAAGCATCCGCCGCCACCGCCGCCTTCAGCCGGGCGATGTAACGCGGCTCGTCGTGGTACGCCTCGATGGTGACGTGCAACTGCTCCGCTGGTATCACCGCCACCTGCACCATGAACTCGCCAAACGCGCGGCCCGCCAAGAAAAGCTCGTCTTCGCCCAGCGGCGACTCTAGCTCACCTGAGCCGTCGATGAAGTCATACATGCGCCAGCACTGCTGGCCGTCGCCAATCCACCAGCTGCCGTCCAGCGCCGGCACGAGTGCCAGCCGGCGGCGGGGATCGGCCACCTGTTCGGCGACGGCCTTGGTGACGCGCACGATGTTGTCCATCACCTGCTCCGGGTGGTGGAACGCCGTGGTGTTGATGCGCTGCAGCACGTACTGGCGTCCGGCCCGATCTGTCACCTTGAAGGTGTCGTTGACGTGCCCGGAGCCGTAGCGGGCAGCCGAGACGACAGGGGCGCCGGTGGCGAAGGCCCTGGCCCGCTGCAGCGCCTGCTCGTCGGTCATGCCCACAGGCCTTGCGGGTACTCCCCCGCCGCCACCAGGCGGGCCAGCTGCTGCCTGACCAGCGGCAGGTCGTCGGCGTACGTCACGCCAAGCCAGGTGGCGGTGGTCGGCAGCACGACGACATGCGGCACCAGCGCCCCGCCGACATCCGGCAGATAGAACTCGTCCGTCGGCCCGGCGTGCCGCTTGAACGCCTCAAAGCCGTCGGCGAAAACACGCGCCGCAGGCGGCCGGAAGCCCCAGAAGTTCAGCGACACCAGCGTGACGCCGGGGTAGAACTCGCCCGCCTCGTCTACCGCCCCACCGCTTACCTGCCGCAGGGCGGTGCGCTCAGCTATGCCGGCCAGCCGGCCGTCCTGCACCTGGCAGACGCCCCGCGACACGGTGCCGAACGACGACATCGTGTTTTCCAGGCGGTAGCCGACGACGGCGTTGTCATCGCCGGGCTCACCGAGAAAGGCGGCCATGCGCTGGTAGGCGTCTGCCCCGTAGAAGTCGTCGGCGTTGATCGTCGCAAAGCTGCCGGTCACCTGCGGCAGCGCCGCCAGCACCGCCTCGCCGGTGCCCCACGGCTTGGGGCGTCCGTCAGGAATCACCTGGTGCGCGTAGGCGAGGTCAGCGTGCGCCGCGATGTGCCGCCCGACCCGCTCATGGAACGACGCCTCCAGCTCAGGGGTGACGACGCACACGATCTTGGTGAACCCGGCGCGGATGGCGTCGAAGGCGCCGTAGTCGACCAGCGTGTTGCCGGCGTCGTCCACCGCCGCAACCTGCTTCATACCGCCGAACCGGCTGCCCATCCCGGCTGCCAGCACCACGAGGGTGAGCGATTCCATGTTGCGCCTCCTAGTGGGCTTCAGCCCATGACGGACCGAAGCCGATTGACACGTCCAGCGGCACGGCCAGCTGCATAGCCCCGGACATCACGTCGGTGACGGCTTTCGTGAGGGCGTCGCGCTCGCCGGGTGCCACCTCGAACACGAGCTCGTCGTGCACCTGCAGCAGCAGGCGCGATGACAGGTGGTCGTCGTGCAAGCGGGCGGCGGCGCGCACCATCGCCAATTTGATGATGTCGGCGGCGGTGCCCTGGATCGGGGCGTTCAGGGCGGCGCGCTCGGCCATCTCGCGGCGCTGGCGGTTCATGCTCGTCAGGTCTGGCAGGTAGCGGCGCCGGCCGAGCAGGGTTTCGGTGTAGCCGGTCTTGCGAGCCTGCTCGACCACGGCGTCCAGGTACTCGCGCACGTGCCCGAAGGTGGCGAAGTAGCCGTCCATGAGGTCGCGCGCCTCGCCAACATCGATGCCCAGCCGCGCGGAAAGGCCAAAGGCGCTCAGCCCGTATGCCAACCCGTAGTTCACCTGCTTGACCTTCGAGCGTTGCGCCGGGGTGATCTCGTCAGCCGGCACACGGAACACGTGTGACGCCGTGACGGTGTGGAAATCGACGCCGCTGCGGAACGCCTCGATCAGGGCCGGGTCGCCCGACACGTGCGCCATGACGCGCATTTCGATCTGCGAGTAGTCGGCGCTCAGCAGCCCGTCGTAGCCGTGGCCGGCGACGAACGCCTCGCGCACGCGGCGGCCAGTCTCGGTACGCACCGGGATGTTCTGCAGGTTCGGGTCGGTCGAGCTGAGCCGGCCGGTGGACGTCACTGTCTGCTGGTACGTGGTGTGGATGCGGCCGTCGTCGGCAATCGCCCGCATCAGGGCGTCGACAATCTGGCGCAGCTTGATGTTGTCGCGGTGCGCCAGCAGGTGCTCGAGGAACGGGTGGGGGTTGGCGGCGTACATCTCGTCCAGCGCCGCCGCGCCGGTGGTGTAGCCCTGCTTTGTCTTCTTCGACTTTGGCATGTGCAACTCGTCGAACAGCACCGTCTGCAATTGTTTCGGCGAGCCGAGGTTGATCTCGTGCCCGATAACGTCGTACGCCGCTTGCTCTGCGGCCACGACAGCGGCGTCGAGCTCGTCGCGCAGATCGCGCATCGCATCCTCGTCCGCCGCGATGCCGACGGTCTCCATGCGGGCCAGCACTTGCTGCACCGGCAGCTCGACGTCGGCCAGCAGCTTGTCTGCTGCCACCGCGCGCAGTTCGCCCGCCATGACCACCGCCAGGTCGGCGATGGCTTCGACGCGGGCCCTTGACTGGTCGTCTGCCTCCAGGAAATCGAGGGTCGCCTGGGCCGCGCCATCCCCGCCTGCCTCAAGCGGGCGCTTTAGATACTGCTCGCTGAGCGTTTCCAGGTCCAGCGACCGCTGATCCGGGCGCAGCAGGTAGGCAGCCAGTTCCGTGTCCATCACCAGGCCCCGCACCACCCATCCCTGGGCGGCCAGCGCGCGCAGCTGCGGTTTGGCGGCGTGCATTGATTTGGCGCGCCCGTCGTCACCCAACCAGGCGGCCAGCGACTGCTCGTCGGCCAATGCCAGATTGGCGACGCCAACCGGTAGCACCTCGGACTGCCCGGCAAGCCAGATGGTGTCAGCCTCGCCCGATCGCAGAGTCAGCAGGACTCCAGTTGGCGCCCCGGTTTGCGCAGCCAGCCAAGCGCCGAGACCGCCCGGCTCGATTGCCGCCAGGGTGCGCGAGGCGGTTGGCGCCGCGACTTGGGGCGGCGCCAGGTCTGGCTGGTCGAGCGCCGCGAGGAAGCGGGTGCGCAGGTTGTTGAACTCAAGCACGTCGAACAGGCGGCGCACCTCTGCGACGTCGGCGGGTTGCCGGTGCAGGTCGTGCGCACCCAGTTCGAGCGGCAGGTCGGTCACGAGGGCGTTGAGGTGGCGGTTGCGGCGGACGTCGTCAATGTGGTCGCGCAGCGACTGGCCCACCTTGCCGGGCACCTGGTCGGCGCGCAGCAGCAGGTCGTCAAGGCTGCCGTATTCGTGCAGCCACTTGACGGCCGTCTTGGGGCCGACGCCCGGCACGCCCGGTAGGTTGTCGCTTGACTCGCCGACGAGCGCCGCCAGGTCCGGGTAGCCCTGCGGCGTCACGCCGTAGCGATCGAGGACGGCCTGCGGTGTCATTTGGGCCAGCTCGGTGACGCCTTTGATCGGGTACAGCACGGTGACGTCGTCCGTCACCAATTGGAACAGGTCACGGTCGCCGGAGCACACAAGCACCTGCATGCCGGCCTGGCGCCCCTGCGTCGCCCAAGTGGCAAGGATGTCGTCGGCCTCGTAGCCTTCTAGGCCGAGGTGGGGTATGCCGGCGGCGTCGAGCAATTCGTGGATCAGCTCGGTCTGGCCGATGAACGCCTCCGGCGTCTCGCCGCGAGTGCCCTTGTAATCGGCGTATTCGCCGGTGCGGAAGCTGACCCGCGACAGGTCGAACGCGACGCCGAGGTGGCTGGGCTTTGTGCTGGTTATCAAGTTGGCCAGCATCGAGGCGAACCCGTAGACGGCGTTGGTGTACTGCCCGGTTGACGTCATGAAACCATCGGCGGGCAGCCCGTAGAAGGCGCGGAACGCGATGGAGTGCCCATCGATCACCAGCAGCTTATCGCTCATAGAACGAGTCTACGGCGCGGCGCCTGCTAGTTGGCGTCCCTGGCGTGTTCAATGACGCCTTCGGCGACGTCACGCATCGACTTGCGCATGTCCATGGCTTGCTTCTGGATCCAACGGAAGGCCTCTGCCTCTGTCATGCCGAAGCTGTCTTGCAACAAGCCCTTGGCCTGGTCGATCAACTTGCGCGATTCGAGACGCTCGGCGAGATCGGCGGCCTCTTCCTCGACGGCGCGCAGCTCGGCGAACCGGGCTAGTGCCATCTCGATGGCCGGGATGACGTCCGAGGCGTCGAACGGCTTGACGACGTACGCCATGGCGCCGGCTTCACGTGCTTGCTCGACGAGGTCGCGCTGGCTGAAGGCCGTCAGCATCACCACTGGGGCGATGCGCTCGTCCATGATGATCTCGGCGGCTTCGATGCCGGTCATGATGGGCATCTTGACGTCCATCACCACCAGGTCAGGCTCAAGTTCGCGTGCCATCTTGACGGCTGCCTCGCCATCGCCGGCTTGGCCTACGACCTCGTAGCCCTCGTCGTTCAGCAGTTCAACCAAGTCAAGGCGGATCAGTGCCTCGTCTTCGGCGACGAGCACCCGCGTGCGGTCTCCCGGCGCGCTGGACATATCTGGTTGGCTCATGTTAGTTCCTTGGGGTGGTTACCTCTCGTGCGTGTGCATAGAAAATTCTATCGCGCAGGCGTCCATCTGAGCTAGCCAGCCACGCGGCAGATGTGGCAGAATGGACGAGCTAAGCCCGGGTGGCGGAATGGCATACGCGGTCGGCTCAAACCCGACTGGCCGCAAGGCTGTGTGGGTTCGACTCCCATCCCGGGTACAAACGATTGAGCCAAGAGCAGCGAGAGCTTGCTCTCGATGCCGAGGCGATTGAAGTTCGTGAGAGGGTGCGAAGCACCCGTGCACTTCGTCGCTCCGCTGATCTCTACGCCTTAGTCACTCCCATACCAATGACCGCCCGATGAGCCACCGGTATACTCAACTCGACGACATAGAAGGGGTTGATCATCATGACAGAACAAGCGATCAAGCCGTCTGTGCTATTTGTGTGCGTCCACAATGCGGGACGCTCCCAGATGGCCGCCGGTTTCCTGCGCCACATGGCTGACGACAAGATAGAAATCCGCTCCGCTGGTTCGCTGCCTGCCGATCAGATCAACCCCACCGCTGTGCAAGCCATGGCGGAACGCGGCATCGACATCACCAACCAGCACCCCCGTCTACTCACCGGCCAAGATGTCGAACAATCCGATGTCGTGATCACCATGGGCTGTGGCGATACCTGCGCCTTCTACCCCGGCGTCCGCTACGAGGAATGGGAGCTGGGCGATCCCGCTGGGCAAGACATCGCAGTTGTGCGGCGCATCCGCGACGACATCGAAGTCCGCGTCGCACAGCTCGTCCAACAACTACTCCCATCACATTGCCCTTAGGCATCAAGCCGGCGCCAACGCAGTGATCGTGGCAGCGCTGAGATCACACGGTAGCTCTGATGGCGTGCCGCCGCGCGAGTGGGACAAACTCGACGCTCGCTGCACAGAATCAGTGCCTGGACGTCAGTTCAGCCATCGAGCCACGACTTTGTCCCACTACGAAGAAGCGATGGGTGCGACCGGTTCGAACCATCCGGTCGTGCGGTTAGCGACGCCGACCAAGCCAAGCATGACGGGCACCTCGACGAGCACGCCGACGGTGGTGGCCAGGGCGACGGGACTGTTGGCTCCGAACAGGGCGACGGCAACGGCGACAGACAATTCAAAGAAATTGGAACCCCCAAT
>Ga0123354_10006328_pt1 | contig 17563 bp, 10 predicted proteins | sample TergutLab28metaG_2_FD_97872 | JGI IMG/M metagenome (GOLD analysis project Ga0123354, IMG submission 97872) | Labiotermes labralis P4 segment gut microbial communities from Petit-Saut dam, French Guiana - Lab288 P4 | ecosystem: Host-associated > Arthropoda: Insects > Digestive system > Gut ...
AGGAGAAAGGGAAAAGGCCCAAAAGGGGGGGGAAAAGCTCCACCTGAAAAACTGGGGGGGGGGGGGGGGGGGGGGGAGAGTGCTACGGATTGCCGTGATGTGCCAGCGAAATAACGACAGGCGGTAAAGGGGAAGGAATTTTGAAAAATCACGTACAAGCACTAAGCAATAGACAGCTAAAAAATGCAGCATTTTTCAAACCTTAAGGGAATGACGAGGGTTGGAATTTAAGTGGCATTGGGGTGAAGAGTTTGCACGAGGGTTAGACCGAGTGATTTTATGGAGCCATTTATTTGTGGGATTAAACATTCAACCAAATCAATAAATTACTGATATGTGCATTGTATTATGGGGTCCCAACAGTGTGTGCAATTTGTTATTTTGAAGGGGACAGTAGCTTGCAAAGACGAAGCTGATCCTTATGCACTCTGTATTTTGGCATAATTATTCCCACCTTCTTTTTCATTGTTACACCGTGCATGTTGTCGAGTCAATCAATTATTTTACCAACTAATGCACTTATATAAAATTTACACACTTTGTTGCCTCTGTATATGAGTGAAGGCACATATCGTAGAGCGTAAGGGAATGGCAGGCCACAGACTGAGTTTGTCGGAGCTCATGGTAAAATAAGAAAATGTCTACCGAAGAAAAAGGTATTTAAGAGGAAGGTAAAGAAAATTAAAATAATAAGAAGCTTCATAATTTGTACTGCAGAAATAATATGAACTGTAACTGAGATAAATGCGAATTTAGCGTGTGTGGGCAGAGAAAAGAACGTATACAAAATTCCGGCCGTAAACTTTGGAGGGATGACACATTGAGGCGTCGACGTGAAAACAATATTAAGATGGATTTTTGTTGAAACAGATCTTGGTGATGTTCAATACATTAATCTGTCTGAATGTATATGGGCCGTTGCATCGCTGTAATTAACACTATTACCGACCATTTTAACCTAGTGTCAGTAAATACACGTCCTCTTTTACATTCCTTCAGCAGTTAAAAAAAAAAGGAATTTTTATGATATTTTGTTTGAAAATCATGTCATTCAAAGCTGTTGTACAGTTGCACGTCCCCAAATTTCTGCAGTCGTCAGTTTAGTGGTATCGCACTTTAGTGAACATAAGGTTGAAACTTTACAAGTCACCATATGGACAATTTGTTAGATTTTGTCCACTGCATATTGTATGCGCGGTCTAAGAGCCAGTAACTTGGCCCGAGGAACAAAACTGTCGTGCCCTTGCTATCTCGTGCTCAGAAAGCGACAGTCACGACAGCTCTGGTGGGTTCTTCACCTGCCAGAAATTAACACATGATCTACCAAAAAGGGGGAAAAAATTAATAGTGACCTTACTCCATTTTACCTGCATAATAGGGAAACAAATGCTCCATGGTCAGTTCTTTTTATTTAATTCTCTGTTCAATCATGCATATAATGCAGTGTTGTGTTTTGGAAGTACAGCACTAATTTAGTGACATGATCTGACCAGATTTAATAGGACTTTCTGACGCCCGACAACATTAGATCTGAAAGTGGAAAGCAGTACAGGGAGCGCAAGTTTACTTCTTTCATTTCGGAATTCGAATGGGCTTTTTTAAAAAAAAATCATGTATGTATACACTATGACTTTCAGTTTCCGCACGATCTGTTCTATTTGGCGACAATTAAATTTCAAAATTCAGTCACTTCAAGCTTCCCTATAAGGTAATAGTAGAGAGATGCCTAGGTTCTTGATAAATCCAACACCTTTACAGTCATATGAGTTTCTTCTTTTACCTTCTCTTCTACTGCACACAGAAGTAAAAGCGGAATAAAGCGTTTGTACTCCAAGCTTCCGTCTTCTGTGAATTAAATCGTGTAAGTCAGATTCAAAAGAATTTACATTACTCCAACACGACATGACTTTTATGCAAATAAAACTCAAATTGATGGACGCAATAATTGACGGAATATAAATTACAAGGTACAGAATAATACTAAATTCCTCATCACTGCTTCAAAAATTCAAATAACATTAAATTAGGAACCAAAGGTGAGAGCACTCTAGAAGTCCTGAAACTATTACGTAGGCGTTCTATTACAACTCCTGTTTTAATGAACAAGCTTCGAGTGTGCTCTAGGGTAAAGCGCAGAATCTATTTAGTCCCTAACGCTTTCAATATAACTCAGATGTTGTGACGTAATAACTGTTTCCAGGGCAACCATAGCCTGTGGGAAATACCATTGTCGAGAATCATCTACGCTTGGGTGTTCATCAGAACGAAACGATTCATAGCGCGTGCACATATGTGTGTGTGTGCGTGTGCGTGTGTGTGTGTGTGTCGCAGCTCCCATTTTACAGCTAGAGCAGTTGCGTCACTGTTCAGAATGTATAAACATCATATCCTGGAGCAGGATGTCGTCAAAGACTAAACAGAATTTATGATAAAGTGCCGACTTCAGTCTTCTGGGGTATGACGCCGTGTAGATTTGTACCCTGATTTGGAGACGGATACTTACTCGTCTGTGCTGGTACCTGTATACCAGTGTACACGTTGCCGCATCTCATTAAAACCTTGTCTAAATAAACATCTTTGTAAGAATCTCAGACACTAAATTGTGAAAAACTGATGCCACCCTTGCTCAGAACTACTGAAGTTTATTCTTCAGACAGAAAATCTAATGCAAAACAAGTGTAGCTGCCATTAGGACGTCTTCAAAAGGGAGATTCAATTTCAATCAACTCGACTCCTTTAAGTTAGGGCAGCCTCAGCCTTGCACCGTAATTTTTAAGGCCCTTATTCGGTGTAGGTCTTGAAAGCTTGGTTCAACAAAAATTGTTTTTTTAGCAACAAATATAAGAGAATACCATGATAGGAGTGAGTTTTGCACAAGCCATAAGGGAAGCAAACATCAAAGGAAAAAACAGAGACTCTGAGAAAAGAGGATTGAATTATTTCCCTAGTATCGGAAATGCACGGAAGAAAGGAAGCCTAAAAACTTCAAGATGGCCAATGCGAAAATAAAAACAAGTAAATGTCAAGCCACTGAAAACCGTTAGGGGATGGGAAAGAATTAAAAAGGAAAATATACATCTAACAACACCGTTACTGTCATGGAAGTCGCAATTTTAACACCAGGAATAAAGAAATTAAGCCTCAGGACGGGCAAGCATAGTCATCCCTCTTTAGATGATTTGAAAGCTGCGGTGTTTTTAGTTTATGCAAAACAGATTAACATAAAGGGCGATCTCTCCTATGTTGTAGTCACTGCACACAACACTGACCCGCAAGGCAGTCTTCCCCCCCAGCTGAGGGTCAGTATATTTCCATCCCCTCTTTATTCGCATACAGACATGTACTTCTATGCCCATAGGTTTAGAAATCCATGTAATTTCACCATTCATAACACACAATGCCCATCCATGTCCCTGCATAGTAAAAACACTACTATATACATAAAAAGAACGTCCCCTACTTTCATGCTTCATCACAATTTAACTTAAAATTTCCTGGAATATTTTTTTCTTTTATTTATATCACGTTATGCATTGTACGTATTAAAATATTTCTGTGCCACAGCTTCGTGCCGCATTTCTATTTCATACGTTGTAATTCAAAAATGAATCACAAGGGAAACACAATTAAATATCGTCATGACATTCCGCTATAAAGAGAGAAAAGAAGTTCCAACTACAGCACTACAATTAAGCGTAGAGAAAAACGTAAAAGATGACACGTTACAACAGTGATTTTCAACACGCAGAATTCAGACACAACCCTACATATTCTCGCTGCAATTTAGTTTGGACCTTTATGTTTCTAATGCTTATTATTTCACGAAAAGGACTCTTATTTTTGGGTGGTTCTTAGAGCTGCTTCGGAAGTCGTTGCGAAACTCCCGTGACGGATATTTATCACAGGTGACAAATGTACTCAGATTGTTTCACCAAACAAATGCACAATATTAATTATATGAACATTAGAAGCGTATCTGCGGCCTTGTAAATAACAGCTTATCACCGGCAATTGGCTGTAAATCTGGCACGTTTTTCTTCTGAGAGTAGTATAGGTGTACCAAAATACATACGAGATGTGCCTCTAATATTTATATATACTTAATACTGTGAAATAAACTGACTATGCCGATCTAAAAAATTCACAGAATGGACAACTTTAAAAAGAGGTGAGTAGGCCCATAAGTTAAGAGCTACTGCCCACTGAGCTCTCAGGCCGGTACGAGAGTGATCTACTGAAAACGTATTTTACAAGAGTAATTATTTCTTTTTTTTTTTCGCTACTTGTACGTAGGAAATACACTCGTATCCTTTTATACCTACCTGTGAATAACTGGTTGGCAACAACAAAAAAGATTTAATATTTTTTGTGTTCTAGTTACAATATGTCTTCAGTGAGGTGCTTCGTGGTTTATTTAATAATATTAAAACTAAACATAAATTCATAGATTGTTGCTTCAGTACATGCGTATTCATTTCTATAAAAATTTTCAGGTTCTAAAGTTTCTATATTACTTTTCTGTCCTCATCAGTATGCAGGGTATAACGAATGGAAAATTAAAAAAAAAACTTACCCATAGTTATCTGTAACCTTAGACTTCAGATTAATGTTAGTGCGAACGTTACGGCAGGTTACTTTATTTTTAATCGAGTTTTAAATTTCTGTCATTCAAAGTGGCTACCAACGTTTAATTGATGCAATATTGCCAGGATATCTTATATGCCGTTAAACAAATACAAACCACTAGACTCAGAATATTCCGGGATAAGTAAGGGTGGAAGAAATTTATCTTAAATATTTTTTGTCACAAGAGGCAGTTAATCTACTAATTTTCAGTATTAAAACAAACAGACACTAATCACTATTTCCTGTCTACAGCTACATCTGAACTTAAATAGTTACAAAATGTTCCTGCCATTTTTAAAGGGTAACTAAGAAATTAAGATAAGGAGCCGCATAGGACCGTCAATAATATACGTTGAATTCGCAGCCAAAATAAAATGTAATGTAAATTTAAATCCTGAATATTTATGAAGAGTCTATGTATTTCTTATCTTCTTAATGCATCATTTTTATTAATATTTACTACATTATCTGTTATTGTATTATCAGTATAGATAGTAAATCTACACGTTCATAAATACCTGTATTATGTTTCGCATAATTTATTAAAAGAATATATTAGATTTTAAAATGTATCGAAAAAATATGGAAATTTCAAAAGTTTTATGGCTTATCCTTTCTCTATTTTCACTCCAACACATTTAGTCACCTACCGTCCATGGCTTGTCGCCTACATCCTAATATCAATTCCAATAAACCACAAAGAATTCTTTAAAATCTTAAATTATTTTACAGAATACAAGATTTTCATTCTTAACTCTACATGCAAGTAAACCGAAATCAACAGGTAACAAGGATCCAGTCCTGGTGTGAAGCAAATACCAATAAAATGTGGTCATGGCGGAGGAAATACCATTACCTCTTTCCGAGACAGCTGCAATCTAGAACAGACTTCTGTAATGATTAATGATTGTGGAAGAATGGCAGCTATTATTCATTACACAGGAGCAAAAAGAAGTAACGTGGAAAGCAGACGAGTGTTATTTCTTATTCTTTAAAACTTAGTGGTACTTAAATACATCATATTATTTTATATTAAATTCTCCGCCACTTGTTTACAGAGTATATTTATTTGTTAAGGGTAATTACTTTCCTATTACCATTAACAAATTTATTTTAATAATAGAAAGGATTTGTGTTATCTGTGAGGACGAAACTACTCTTCATGTGTAATTTGAATGGCCTTCAGTACTCAAAGCTTTAATTTTCGGAGTTTATTCAGTTTAATTCCCAGTGTGGACTGTCGTGTAATTTCAGAGTTACACAAAAGAAAACCTGATTAAGCGGATAAATTTAGATAGAAAATGCAAATTTCCAGTGTCATGTTGATAACAACAGAATATTTATTCCAAATATGTGTAAGAAAGTTTCTGGAAACCTGGAAAAACGAACAGTAAATATGAAAATTTCGTTGGAAAGTTATGTGTGACATCTACATTGTGTTCTGCCAAGCCATAAAAATTGGTACAATGATATGTTGTTAACAATGCTCTGAGGAAAGTATTGCCTTCAGCTCGAACCTACGGATGGGTGCAGAAGTTTCAACCGAAACGTTGCTAAATACCTGTCAGACTACAGAATGTCGTAAAACGAAATACCAAAATTTAAATTTTCACATGCGCGAAACGTCAAATCTTCTGTGACCACCACTTTACGAGGTAACTTCTGTGCTAATTACTCGTATAGGATTTTAAGAAACAATAATCCCAGGTCAAATATTAAGGCTCTTCACATCAGACTCCTTTCTTTTCTTTTTTCCCATTCCTATGTTAACGTTGCTTTACAAATATTTGGTATATTAAGAGTTCGACCTTAGGTTCGATTTAAGACGTTTCGCCATGATTTCCTCAGTTACACCAAGAAAATAAAAGAATCTCTTCCTTTTACGCATTTTCAAGTATAAAATCCATAATCTTGACGAAATTCCCTAATCCGTGTTGCATGGGCTTTTCAATCAATATTATGTCGTTAAATAAAGTGACGAATACATGATATAGTTAGATAAAAGGGTTCAAAAGTTTAAGGGACATGTTACTGTCTTCACATGTCCTTCCATGAAAAGTCAATTTATGCCTTATAATTAGCTATAAAAACCAATGACCAGGCCACAAGCTGTATGTGAAATATTTAAAAATTATCACGTGTTCATCAACTTTTAACTTTTAAATTCGAACTTTTATGTAATAAAATATAACGAGCATAATATAATTCAGCAAATCATAAGCAACACTCGAACGTGCGCTCGTTGGTATTATATGGAAAAATAACTTCGAAATTCCTTTCAAATCAATATGGATTAATCGAATATAAATTCCACTAAAACTTTCTTGTTTTTACGATCGTTAAGGTCGTCCTTATAAAAGATAATAGCACATAAATCTAAAACATTTTGAATATATTTGCTCTAAATAACTAAACAATACGTGTTCAAATATATGAAATAAAACAGCAACTGTAAGCACAAAATCGTCATCGTAAATTCGACCAAATTAAAGCTTGCATTTTTTCTTCACTTTGGTCCTGAAGAGTAGTTGTAAATGAAAGGAAACACTGTGGGTCTGCTAATTTGTTGTTGAGCTACTGGTCAGCACGTTTAAAAAACGTGTGTCATTACTTGGCTGCGGGCGACACCGAACCGGCATGCAGCAATCTATATATAGCGGCGAGCACGTGTCGAGAAATCATGCTTCTCACCTTGCTGGGGAACCCGTTGTATCTCAGCAGCTTCTTACAGCATTTACCCCTGTTCTCGTAGTAGAACATCTGGACCATGCCCGTGGCTGCAGTGTTATTCGGAGACGCCGAAGACAGGGACAGTGCTGGCGAAGGATGGTGACGTAGTTCCTGTTCCTGTCTCTGTTGCTGCTGTTGTCTTCTGATTGGAATACAAAGGCAGGAACAGCAACCTCCTCCCGGCAGGAACCAGAAGGAAGAACTGGGAACTTCGGTTGAACAACTGTCTTCAGGCGTTTTAAGGGCCTGTCTTGTTTGCCTCATAACCTCAACCATTGAACCCAGGACTCAGCCTCGAGCGCAATTTTCTAATATATTTTATAGGAATTGTAGAGAAGAAAGAAGGAACGGCAAAAAAAAAAAACAGACAAATGAAGGACCAGAAATCCCCCACCACACAACCTTTCTTTGTGACAACAAATATTGTCCCCCTACCACCACCACCACCAGCAGCACCACCACTACTTTCGCTAATGCTGTTTTCTTTCTGGAGCCCTTTCTTCAACAATGATCCTAAAAATATAGTCTCCCCCAACTTACTCTTCACTCCTACTACATTTATAAAATTAATTTTACCTCTCCTACCACCTGTCAGAACTCTCTCGTTCCCCTTTATTAAAAATAGTCCATCAAGTTAACTGAAATAATTTACTTTCGGTCTCCGGAGGACACGTCTGGAGTCGAACCTCGCTACTCAGATACTGAAAATGTCTCCGCTTGTTTGGGTAGTTGCTAGCGACGCCCGCGTAGAATGCGCTCGCAGTTCTACTCAGAGTGGTGGTGATGCTGCTGCTGAATTTGCACCACCTCCACTAGTATCATACCAATCATCTACCCAGCGGCATTCTCCCCCTCTCTCCAGCCAGCCGGCTTCCGTACACACGTCACAGCAACAGCAGCCTAAGTGCAGATACATTTCCTTCTACTTTAAATACATTACACCTGTCTCTCGCTGTAGACCAAATTGCTGGAAGCCGTGTAACTGAAATTATAAATGTCGGTAGGGTAAGTTTGTGTCCGCCTACGCCATGAAGGCATTTGGAATTATAGAGGAATACTTTTACCAACCTTTAGCCCCTGCAATCGAAGTAGGAAAGTGGTGAGCCTCACGCCTCGACCGCTTTACCCTCCCTCCTGAGAAAAATTCCCCGCTACCCATCAAATAGTAAGCTCTATGGGCCTCTTAATTGGGGTGGACGGTTTCGATATCAGAAAAACATCTTCCTCCTGCTTAGAATTAAACCACTCTTAAACTGTCGTCCACTATTTATGTAAAAACGTAAGCAATCTATAATTCTATACAAGCATTGTAACCCTTTTCAATTCACACAGTGCACGGACATGAATAAGCCACTTTAACTACTGCATAGTGCAAAATAAGGAAACATTTTCCTTGGAATTTATACATGTGACCGAAAAGTTTTTTTACCCGAGAGTATGTTTGTGTTATTCTTAATAAGCTATTATACTTACGTTTATTGGACTGTGCATCATCTTGATAGCTGAAAAAAGAGAGAGCAACTTGATGTCACTTCCTTTTTTATTCCATTATTTAATGCTCAACATGTTTCGGATGTTAATACATCCATCCTCAGGAGCTTGCAACTTATTTTTTGAGTTATTTCATGGATTGTATTGCTCTGGTTCGATGTGTGTTGGTGTTACGTTGTGGTATGACTGGAATAGTGTGGTATCCGTACGCAGGCTGAAGCCTGCATACGGATACCACACCACCCCACCCAAACCTCAACGTAACACCAACACACATCGAACCAGAGCAATACAACCCATGAAATAACTCAACAAATAAGTAGCAGGCTCCTGAGAATGGATGTATTAACATCCGAAACATGTTGAGCATTAAATAATGGAATAAAAAAGCAAGTGACATCAAGTTGGTCTCTCTTTATTCAAGCTATTATACTGTTCCGTGATGGGATTAATCAAATTCTTGTTGGGATTAGTAGTATTCCAATGGCTGTTCTTGTCCAGTGTAATGGAAGGTTGTTAATTTCTGTTGTTGGGTCAAAGATTGAGTAAGTTTCTTATCACTTTCAGTTTGTTTTATTGATGCTAATCATTTTCTTTGTTTTTCTTTGTTTGTTGATTGGGTAAAGTAGTTTATAATGTTAAATATTAGTATTGTTGCTAGGAATGTAATGTATAGTATTGTTCATTCTATAGGTATTCTTTGCGGTATAAAAGGATACCTTTTATGATTATTTCAGTTTGACGTTCTGATGTTATATAATTAACTAATCCTTTATCATCAGAGATATTTGCTAAGATATCATGAACTGGTTTAAGAGACCATTACTTGCTTTCAGTCATCTAATGATTCTCTTATCTTTGATACGCAATTAATTCTTAATTATTCTTGCATTATTTATACATTTTCTGAAGGCAGTTCCAGTTGCTGCGTTTGTACAGTTCCGAATTAATGGAAAAGTTATAATGAATAATTAAGTGAAAATTATTTACAGGCAGCTGTTTGTAGACCATTACTGCCAACGTACTTGCCTCGACAATCCGAGGTACCTGCGTCATTCAAAACAAACTCGTCTTATACATAAGCAGGTTTACACAACATTACCGCTGCAACAACATTGTCTGCATTAATATGATAAAAGTATGAAGAAAGTATAGAAATACATATTATTTACACCAATAATTCATCACGGTTCTCTTGGCTCAATATATTTCTGTTGTCATAAGGCTGTGAATAAAGCCCTAGGTAGTAAATGTTTTAAGTTTCTGTACAAAATGAAGACTGGTTTTCAGAAAACAGTGTTTTGCACAGCACGTTCGGAAATATATTAAAGCTTGCAACTTCAAAATAAGGAAAAAGGGCGTGGTTTTATTATGCAGACTTATTTATATTACACAACTCTTAGCTAAGAACAACAGATTACTAAATATTAAATATGATTCGCTATTCAATTTAACGTGCATTAATTTAAGTTCACGTTTGACTTACATAAACTACTAGTAAATTATTAATATCAAGGTACTTGTTTTCGAAGATCTGTGGTAAGATTGCTTATGTATATTAAAACATATTTTGTCATATATATATATATATATATATAGTAAATTAAAAGCTTTTGTATTGTTTCAGAATTGATTATTTTATGCTCCGCAGCTTGCCGCCTCTATTGAATCAAATGACTTAACTAATTAAGCTTTTCGAAGAGAAGAGTAGCACAAAAATCTTGGCTTTCGTTAAAATATAAATTACTTAAATGCAGTTGTTTCACTTCTGCACAAACACTTTGTGAATCATTCATCTCGTTCTAATACCCGCACCTAGTACACCATCTGTCTCTGTCTAGAAACCGACTGGATCAGAAAAGGGATGCTGTATGACGCAGGCGCACAAGAGACGAATACGTGACAACAGCTTGTGAAAAAAAGAGAGAGAGAATATCCAGCGAGAGAGGGAAGAGGCAAAAATTTAACAGAGAAAGGGACAAGAGAAGAATCCAACATTGATACCATGGGGCAGAAAAGTGGAGACCAAGATACGTCTGAAGAGGGATGAAAGTGGAGGAGAGACGTGAAAACAGTGGCGTATCGAAAAGTGATGGTGATGAATTGAAGATCTGCTCCCCCACATGAAATTTGAAATCAAAGGAAATCGGAATTACGACCTTTCGAAATTTTAGAATATGCTCTTTAACACTCGTACGCCATTTAACTCAAAGGAGTAGAGTCCTTTTTTGAAAAGTGAACAGTTCATGAGCTAGCCAAGAATATTCGCATTTCAAGGAACCAGGAAGTTCAGTACCGTGTTCACAAGAGAAAAGCACCTGTCCCTGTCCTAAGCCACATGAATCCATTTCACGAAATCTCATCCTGTTTGTTTCACATCCATTTAAATAATATCCTCTCTTTTGCGCGTTGGTCTTCCAAGAGGTCTATTTTCTCCAGTTTATTCCTCCCATAAAACCTTTGGTCTAAGTTGTACCCAAATATCCCGGCTGTGCGTCACAGGGGACAAAGTCTTTATCCGTAACGAAAACAAAGCTGTTAATGCTGTAAAACCCACACGAAATACAAAAATGATACGTGCGCATATAACAAGTAACAAATGTTAAAAGGTAAATGAAGCACCACGCCATAAACATATACTGAGAACTGAAGGCGGTCTTTCACGTTCTTTTAACCTCGACATCAGAAGAAGGCCAGAGCAACTCAGCTTCACGTCTCATCGGACTGCAGGATTTGGTGGGCCACAGGCGAGTTTTGGGCTCCGGGAAAAGTAAAAATATTGTTGCAAAACCAGCCATTGAAATTAATTTCTCGGCCGTTCAGCCCATGTTACAGTCACAAATCTGTCTTAGCCATCATCGTTTCAAAACGTGTTCAACAGACCCCAGAATCAGAGAGTTCTCCTTGTTCCTATATTCAAACATTAAAGGAAAATAGGCTATTCCTAAATATAAAGAAATAGGAAATATACGTATAACGTAGCATTGAGAGGGGTTCGTGCAACCTTTGTTGCAGTGGAGAAACAGTACGTTTTACATATTCTCAGTGTGTTTTTAACCTTAGGTATCCAGCATGCAACGCGCATGTGCCTTATTTTCATCTGTGGCATGCCCGGCTCTGCAATATTTTTCTATATGATCCCATTAATGGCACGATTTTCGAAAAAAAAAAGTTATTAAAACGAATTTATATTTTGACTTTCTCTACAACTTTTTCCGAAACAATTTCTCATTCTACGAGTGAGAAGAAAATGTGTATTAGAGATCATCTAAATTCCCCGTTATTCTTGTCAGATTTTAATGAATCTTGAATTTTATCGACAGACTTTCGAAAACAGTGAAAAATCAAATTTCAAGAAAATCCGTCTAGTTGGAGTCGAACTGTTCCATGCGGACGGACAGACGGACAGACATGACGAAGATAAAAGTCGTTTTCCGCAATTTTGCGAGAGCAACTAAAAACTGACACTACAATCATGACGTGAAATACACGAATATTCTGGAACTATTAGAGTCTGTCAAAACATTAGATGTAGAAACGTTCACTCAGTGAGCAGAGATGGACCGGGCCAAATCCTATTCGACAGATTTAATAACATATTGTAAAAGGTACAAATTCTGAGTGATATGTAACCACTTACACCATACGCGGAAAACATTCATGCATATGCAATGTGTTACACTTGAGCTTCTTTCTTGTCCTACAGAAATCTCAACAATACCTAGGTACTTCCCGTACTCTCCACGGTTTACTTTCTCAGCATTTCTTGCCGCCTCTGTGATGCACTGATGCAGCTCTAGATGGGATCTGGGTAGCAGGGGAACCTATGTTGCCTCCTTCGCAAATCTCAGGAGACTGAAATTTAAGCTGTAAGATCTAGAAATTTGGCACAATGCAATTGGTGCCGCAAGCCCCAAATATGTGCCAGCAAACGCTGCATCGAGATAGTCAGAGAATTCTGAGAGGAAATGTGGTGGTGCTCAGTATGGTTTAAAATTCCTAGAACCGTCTTTCGGATGCGGAATATTCTAGAGTTAGAGGCGGTAAAGAAGGGGGGAGGAGTGTGGCTGCTCCATACATATGAACAAAAAGACAATCGCTGGGACTTCTGCGAGGTAACTAATAAAGTAACGGTAAAGCAGCCCCGTTACAGGCCTGGAGTGACCCAGAGGGTTCCAGGAAGTTAAGGTTCCCAGATTACATGACAACGACAGAGGATGGTGGTAAGGTTGTCAGCCCTACGCACCGGCCGCCTTTACCCCCATGAAATTCTCCTGGTACTCATTTCTGTCAGAGGCTGAGTCGACCCCAGGGCCATAGTGCGATCGGAAGGATTATGTCAATAAAAAATTCCAAAGATGTAACTAATAGAACTCCTAAACGACAATGCAAATGTGTGTAGCAATCCCTCGTAAGTTGTAAATAGTCTATGATAACATAGTTTATTTACAACATTTAAAGTCTATGATATCATGGTTTTTATATTTTTAAAATATTTTATAAAATTCTTCAAGTAAGCCGTGACCAACTTCGTATGACCTGTCGTCCTTCCCTGCCTTTCATGACTCATCACTGGCTTTGATGTCCGTAATTTCATGATACAAATAAATATTGCAACATAAGTCACAAACACTTAAATCGCGTTTCGTAGAGTTACAATTAATTTTGCACCTATGGTCGTTTGATGAACATCATCAACAGCATTCCCTATAAATTATGTGGATTTTAATAAGACCTGTATCTAATTTTGTGCTTGAGATTTAAGGTACAAACAGTGACGAATAAATATATTGCTTTTCTCTTTAGATATGTAGTGCTATGCTCTTTGGTAGACATGTGTAACTTCTTAATGGACTGTGCTGAGCCAGTATTCTTGTTGAAATCCTAACAATAAAGCACATTTACTTAGACGTGTGATAATTATCAATTCAAGTTCACAGCATAACATTCCACAAAACATCAATCTTGATTTGCCAGTGTTTTGTACGCTGAGATGTTTCAAATGATTATGATATACACTGTTGTATTGCCGTAAATTTAACTTATGCAATTTTAGAATTACGCCTTTTGAAAAGTAAAAAATGGAATAAATACATTTTCAAAATGCGTCCCATATTTCCCTCGCGTTAATAATTCACAAGGGGAAGAAGGTGGGGCTGGGGGACGGAAGAATACTGTTGGGGTAACACAGGCGGCGGGACGGTAATTTTGCGGCCGATCAAGTTCCAGTGCGTTTGAGTCTCGTTTTCATCTGGACTCTCTTGTATACACATACATAATTGACCATATATATATATATACTGCATTCCGGCATGGTCAAAATTCGTCCTACGCCGAATATTCCGAAAGGTAAGTCGGGCGTATCTGGGCTTGGACTTTATACAGAGTACGAACTACACTGAACAGATATAAATCAAAATGAAACGCGCCCTAAAATGCTGAGCATAATCCTCCAGTAACAGTTTGGTTCAGTTTGTTGTACTACCCCAACAGTGGCTTAAAGGGTCGGAGAACGACCCTAAACCCCATAGTCCGGTCTTAAGGACGAGTCTCCTAGCCGCTGTCCTCTTGATCACGGCACTGTGCTGTGTCAACACGAATCCCCTTATAGAGGTTTCGTGTCTACCAAGTCTAACGGAAACTTCATAATGTTTTCTCATTCAAAGACTCTCGGAACTTACTAAAAACGCCGGCCACACCGCTATCTGTGCTTCCTCATCAGCACTTAATATATACACCTGCAGTCAAGATATACGGAACAGAGTACTAATTAAGTAGCTGAAGGTTACTAAGCTATATGTACATCAAATTACAATTGAAATTTGACAGTAAGTTTATATATATATATATATATATATATATATATATAATTGCAGTAAGATGCTTGGATGCGATTTTGAAAGAACATATACAAACTTAGTTCTTTTAAATAACGTCGTTCCAGTATCAACACAATAAAATAACTCCGAAAACCAGATTTTAAAGAATAAACGTGTGGAACCTTCAACAGCCCCATCCCAGTGGCCGCGCGATCTAAGGCGTAGGTCTGCGACTGCTCACCAGCTGAGATTGTGGGTTCGGATCCCACCGGGAACATGGATGTCTGTATGCTGTGAGTGTTGTGTGTTGTCAGATAGAGGTCTCTGCGACGAGCTGATCACTCGTCTAGAGGAATCCCACGACAATTATGAGTCATTGCGTGTGATCTAGAAACGTCGTGAATGAGGGGGCCCTGGTCCACTGGGGGAGCTGTCGCGCCAAAAACAAACAAATCTTTAATAGATTCTGTGAACAAGACGAGAGTTGTCAGTTACAGATATCACGGACCTGCTCCGAAGCAGACTTCTTCATACCGCTCGACGTGCGAGAGAAAATGCAGTAGAGTTTCGACATTAACAACACAAGGATGAATTTTATGAGAATGAATTATAATCTCCATATCGCTTATGAAACAGCAATCTCTCATAACCAATCGCTTCACAATTTTACAGGAGAAAAACAATTACCGATCCTTAGTATACCAATGCTTAAACATGCTACTTTTTAGGAAAATACAAAGGCAAGAATTTTTTTTATGAAAACAACATTTTGACATGTGTGATTGTAAACCATCCCACAAGTACAGCGGAAATCTTAGTTTAACGAATCGCGTGACTTATGACAAATTGCCATTTCCCGAGCTATCTGCTCTTTTAATTAGATAACATTAAAAACGAAGTCATATTACACGCCACTGATTTGTAAGTAGAGAAATGTGGAAATGAGAGAAAATTAAGGGTAGGATGAGAAAGAAATAGTAAATGGTTTAGGGTATGGGGTAGAATGGTATAAATGAACGAATGATAGTACCATGAAGCTTACAACCCTTACTGCCCAACAGCCCACTTTAGGGTGACTTTCCCTCATGAGGGACCTATAAATGGAAAAAGAAGAGTAGCATTAACTGGGGAAGAGGTGGCATCAAAAACACACGTCGGGAAGCACAAAACGGAAAAAAAAACGCCCATCCTAGAAAACGACACAACTGAAACGATGAATATATTGCGGGGAAAAAAGAGCTTGAAATGAAATACGATGTTTATTTCGAGAGAGCGGAGAAACGAAAATAAATGATGCTATTGAAATGAGAAAGTTGTTTTGTACTGCTTCCATCCCCTTCAAATCCATATATCGATTCATTTTTTAATCAGTGAGTAATTTCTGTATTAGCATATCATTGTAGAAATGACCTCGACTGTAGGTGAACGCAAATAGGCCAAACAGTAGAATTTACTAGACAGAAGAGAGAAGATAATGAATGGCTGACGAGTGAGGAAAGAACATTGAAGAAAATATGTAATTTTTAGTTAAGAAGCCAGTAAACTATGCCTGATTTGACGTTCATAAAGCCGTGCATCGTAATATAATTCTATAGTAAAACCAACTAGATGCACCAATGTCTCAAATTTATTTTATTTGGAGTAACAATCCACATGTTTCGGAGGGTCTTTCCGTCCATCATCAGGAGTTCAAGACTGTACATACATCAACAAGCATATGTCAAATAGATACTGCCGATTGCTTGCTAGCAAGCGGTCGGCAGTATCTGTGTGACATATGCTTGTTGATGTATGTACAGTCTTGAACTCCTGATGATGGACAGAAAGACCGTCCGAAACATGTAGAGTGCTACTCCAAATAAAATTAATTTGAGACACTGGCGCATCTAGTTGGTTTTACTATAGAAACTATACCTGAATAACACGACTCGGGACTTCAAATTTAAGGACACTTTAAGTCCAGCACGATCAGCAAATTCTCTTGATGTTTCTTCTCTAATGCACAAAATAATCTGCAGTTGTAGAGTAGCATACGGCTCGAGACACGCAGTCATCGTAGCTTGAAAAAATGAAATAATTAAAAAGTGTGGCCTCTTTGTGTCACACACATACAAACTTAAGTTTCTAAAAATGTGAAATGTGACCAGCAATATATTTAAATAAAACTCGTTCTGTAAAATGCAAGTATACATAAACAAGGTATTTCCTTCCTGCATATGTTGCAGATGAAGTAGGAGAGAACAGAACATCGACTTCAGTAAATTAATCTGCACCTTATTCATTTGCCCATGATATTTGATGCTTTCTGTAAATTTTGTATGCTCAGATAGGAAAAGGTAATTTGTACCACCTTAGGCGCCTTCACAAAATTGCGTAAAGAGTGTGTTAACTTCGTCAGGTCTGTCCGTCCTTCTGTCCTTTGTTTGCCCGCCCATCGGTCCGCTCGCCCGCCCGTCTCGCTGTCCTTTCGCATGGAACAATTCGAGTCCCACTAGACGGATTTTCACGAAATTCTAACTTCAAACAATTCCAACTCCCAAGCAAATTCTGGCGACTAGTAAAGAAACAGGTAAATGTACATTAAGACAAAGTAATAATTTCGAACGGAGAAGACATATGAAGAATAAATTTATAATGTTCCTCTACCACTCTACTTTGTGTCTAAGTTCAAACACGCCATGCATGTGTCATAAATAAAGAAGCGAAAAATATAGGGCCAAAGCCACTCAAAAATTAATTCTTATATTATTACAAAATGTGACCGCCTCTGTGGCCTAGTGGTCAGAGTTTCTGCCTACAGATACAGAGGTCCCGGGTTCGATCCCCGGCGCTACCAGATTTTCTGAGTAGTAGTGGGTCTGGAACGGGGTCCACTCAGCCTCGTGAGGTCAATTGAG